>Ga0256846_1000005_pt1 | contig 200202 bp, 194 predicted proteins | sample TevniametaG_FD_189098 | JGI IMG/M metagenome (GOLD analysis project Ga0256846, IMG submission 189098) | Tube worm associated microbial communities from hydrothermal vent at the East Pacific Rise, Pacific Ocean - Tevnia | ecosystem: Host-associated > Annelida > Integument > Unclassified ...
CCAGCCGATTGAGAAGGCCGTCTTCCCAGTCAGTGGCCTGAGTTGAAATACTCGTAATAGATTCGCCTTGCTCAACACCTGCTCCGGCGTTCCCTCGGCGACCAATCTGCCCCCATCGATCAGCAGCAGCCGCTGGCAGTAGTGGGCGGCGAGGCGCAGGTCGTGCAGCACCAGGGCGGCGCTGCCTCCATTGCTGCAGTGGTCGGCGAACAGTTGCATGATGTCGAGTTGGTGGGCCGGGTCGAGGGAGGCGACCGGCTCGTCGGCGAGTAGGATCGGTGGCTCGCCGGCGAGCATGCGGGCGATCATCACCCGCGCCCGTTCGCCGCCGGAGAGCTGGTCCACCGGCCGATGACGCAGTTCAAGCAGCCCGGTCTGGCGTAGCGCCCGCTCCACCGCCAGCCGGTCGGCCTCGGCGGGGGGCTGCCAAGGTGCCAGGTGGGGCAGGCGGCCGAGGGTGACCAACCGCTCAACGCTGATCGGCCAGTGGGTCGGGCTCTCCTGGGGGAGATAGCCAACCGCCCGGGCTCGCTGCCGGGGGGCGATCTGGCTCAGCACCTCATGGTCGATCCAAACCTGCCCGGCATCGGCCGGCAGCAGCCCGGCCAGCAGCCTGAGCAGGGTACTCTTGCCGGCGCCGTTGGGGCCGATGATGCCGATCAGTTCTCCCGCCTCGAGCCGGCAATCGACCCCCGCCAGGATCTGTCGCTCACCCCGCCGAAATCCCACCCCCTTGGCTGTCAGCTGGCTCATGGCTGCTCGCTCCGGCTCTTCAGGATCAGGTGCAGAAAGAAGGGGGCGCCGACCAAGGAGGTGACCACCCCGACCTTCAGCTCCGTCTGGGTCGGCAGTAACCGCACCGCGATGTCGGCTAGTAGCAGCAGGATTGCGCCGCCAAAGGCGCTGGCAGCGAGCAGGCGCCCCGGCTGATGGCTAACCAGGGGTCGCAGCAAGTGTGGTACCACCAGCCCCACAAAGCCGATGCTGCCGGTGATCGAGACCGCTGAGCCCACCGCCAGCGCCACCGCGGTGAACAGCCGCCAGCGCAGTCGCTGGAGGTCGATGCCGAGGGAGTGGGCGGTCTCCTCGCCCAGGGTCAGCGCATCCAGGCCGCGCCCGCTGCCCGCCAGCAGCAGCCAGCCGAGCAGCGTGCCGGGCAACAGCAGCCAGAGGTCGTCAAGGCTGGTGTTGGCCAGCGAGCCCATCATCCAGAGCACGATCTCCTGCACCGCATAGGGGCTGGGGGCGAGGTTGAGCAGCAGCGAGATCAGCGCCAGTGCCAGCGCGTTGACCGCCATCCCGGCGAGGATCAGGGTGAGGATGCTGGCGCTACGCCCGGCCAGCAGCCAGACCAGCCCGGTCGCCGCCAGCGCCCCAACGATGCCGCCCAGCGGGAAGATGCTGGAGAGGCCGAAATAGAGCAGCACTACCGCGCCGAGCGCCGCGCCACTGGCGCTACCGATCAGGCCGGGGCTAGCCAGCGGATTGCGCAGCAGCCCCTGCATGGCGGCGCCGCAGAGCCCCAGAGTGGCGCCGGTGACCAGCGCGATCAGGCTGCGTGGCAGGCGCACCTCGGTGAGGATCAGGCCATAGACTCCGCCCTGATCCGTGACCATCTCGGCGAGGGCTTGGCTGAGGGGGATCGATTGTGCGCCGATGGTGAGGGAGAGCAGAAACAGCAGCCCGCTGCTGGCCGCCAGCAGTGGCAGCAGCCAGCGTTTCTCTGGTTGGAGATTGGTGTTCACAGTTGTCGCTCCCGGTGGAGAGCCTCTACCGCATCGACAAACATCGGCCCACCACAGATCCAGTGTTTGAAATCGACCACCGTGAACGGCTCCTCCGGGCGCAGGGCGCGGAGCGCGGGGTGCTGCAACAGGCGTTCGGCACGGGATGCATGCTCGCTGGAGACCGGTGAGGTGAAGATGCGTTTGGGCTGTGCCAGCAGCAGGCGCTCCAGATCGATGGGCTGAAAGCCTTCAATGTCCGCTTCCGCTGCCAGGTTGCGCCAGCCCGCCAGCAGCAGGGCGCTGTGCTGCAGAGTGCCGAGTCCGGCGGTGTATCCGCGGGGTTGATAGAAGATGGCGCCGGGTGGTTCGCCATCGTGACTGATATCGAGGTTCGCCAGCCGTTGCTGCATCTCGTCGATCATCTGCTGCGCGCGTGCCTGCTGGCCGAGCAGTTGCCCCATCTTCTGAATGTTCTGTTGGATCGCCGCTAGGTCATTGGCTGTCGGGATCACCTCCACCCGCAGACCGAAGCGGCGCAGCGCCTGTAGCAGGCGCGGATCGCTGTAGGGGCTGGCGAGGAGTAGATCGGGGCGTAGCGTGAGCAGTTCTTCGATGCGTGCATGGTTTTGCGGCAGTTGCTTGGCTGCCTCGGCGACAAAGGAGTTTTCCGGGCGACTGGCCAGGTGGCTCACCGAGGCGATCTGCTCCGGCTCGGCCAGCAGCACCAGCAGCTGGTCGCTGCAGAGATTGATTGAAACCACCCGCTCGGGCGCTGCGCCAAAGGCGTAGGTACAGACTGTCAGCAGCAGCCAGAGCAGGGTGGTGAAGGGAGCTGATTGGTGCAATGGATATCGGTCGTTAGGGAGTCAGAGAATTCTGCCGAGTGCCGCGCAAGCGGGTGAGGCTGGTATCATAACCGATCGCCCTTGAGCCGCTGTATTGTTTGTCCAAGTGCCCAGATCCATCCACGGCTCCCGCCCGCCGGATGAGTGGTTTTGCCAGTCGCGGCCAATGCTAGACTTGTTCCCTTGACTCTCCGTTTTTTGTCCCTATTATTAGCACTCAGTCGAGGCGAGTGCTAACAGCGCTTGCCTCGGATAATTAGAAAACCAACCATTTAAACCCAATCAGGAGAATACACTCGATGAATATTCGTCCGTTGCACGATCGTGTGATCGTTCGTCGTATGGAAGAAGAGCGCACCAGCCCTGGCGGTATCGTGCTGCCCGATGCTGCCACCGAAAAGCCCATGCAGGGCGAGATTCTTGCGGTTGGCAAAGGCAAGATCAACAACAACGGCGAGGTCACCCCGCTGGATGTGAAGGTCGGCGACAAGGTGCTGTTTGGTAAATACTCCGGCACCGAGGTCAAGGTCGATGGTGAAGAAGTACTGGTGATGCGCGAAGAAGACATCATGGGTGTCATCGAAGGCTAAAGCCAGCTATCAGGCACGTGTCGAGCGCCGCTGGCGGCCGCTCCACGCTCCCCTATCAATCTTTAATCAAGGAACTACTCAATGTCCGCAAAAGAAGTTAAGTTCGGTGATGATGCCCGCGTTCGTATGATGAATGGCGTCAATATCCTCGCCAATGCCGTCAAGACCACCCTCGGCCCCAAAGGCCGCAACGTGGTGCTTGAGAAGTCCTACGGTGCCCCCACCGTGACCAAAGATGGCGTTTCTGTCGCCAAAGAGATCGAACTCTCCGACAAGTTCGAAAACATGGGTGCACAGATGGTGAAAGAGGTCTCCTCCCAGACCTCCGACGTGGCCGGTGACGGCACTACCACTGCCACCGTACTGGCCCAGGCGATCGTTCGCGAAGGTCTGAAGGCGGTTGCCGCCGGGATGAACCCGATGGACCTGAAGCGCGGTGTCGATAGCGCTGTCTCTGCCGCAGTCAAGGAACTGAAGTCGATTTCCAGACCCTGCTCTGACGACAAGGAGATCGCCCAGGTCGGTACCATCTCCGCCAACTCCGATGAGAACATCGGCAACATCATCGCCGAGGCGATGCAGAAGGTGGGCAAGGAAGGCGTGATCACTGTGGAAGAGGGTTCCGCCCTCGACAACGAGCTGGATGTGGTAGAAGGCATGCAGTTCGACCGCGGCTACCTCTCCCCCTACTTCGTCAACAACCAGCAAAGCATGACCGCCGAGTTGGAAGACCCCTACGTGCTGCTGCACGACAAGAAGATCTCCAACATTCGCGACCTGCTCCCGGTGCTGGAAGGTGTGGCCAAAGCGGGCAAGCCGCTGTTGATCGTCGCCGAAGACGTGGATGGCGAGGCACTGGCGACCCTGGTCGTCAACAACCTCCGCGGCATCGTCAAGGTTGCCGCCGTCAAAGCCCCCGGTTTCGGTGATCGCCGCAAGGCGATGCTGCAGGATATTGCGATCCTCACCGGCGGCACCGTGATCTCTGAAGAGGTGGGTCTGAGCCTGGAGAAGGCTGGCCTGAGCGAGCTGGGCACCGCTAAGAAAATCGTCATTACTAAGGACGAGACCACCCTCATCGATGGCGCCGGCGCCGAGAACGACATCAAGGCCCGGGTCGAGCAGATCCGCGCTCAGATCGAAGAGACCAGCTCCGACTACGACCGCGAGAAGCTGCAGGAGCGTGTCGCTAAGCTGGCCGGCGGTGTGGCCGTGATCAAGGTTGGTGCCGCCACCGAGGTCGAGATGAAAGAGAAGAAGGCTCGCGTCGAAGACGCCCTGCACGCCACCCGTGCTGCGGTGGAAGAGGGTGTGGTACCCGGCGGCGGTGTTGCCCTGGTGCGTGCCCTGCAGGCGGTCAAGGCGCTCAAGGGCGACAACCATGATCAGGATGTGGGCATCACCATCGCCTGCCGCTCCATGGAAGAGCCGCTGCGCCAGATCGTTGCCAACGCTGGTGGCGAGCCGTCAGTGGTGCTGAACAAGGTGGGCGAGGGCGAAGGTAACTTCGGCTTCAACGCCGCTAACGACACCTACGGTGACATGATCGAGATGGGTATCCTCGATCCCACCAAGGTGACTCGTTTCGCGCTGCAGAATGCCGCCTCCGTGGCCGGTCTGATGATCACCACCGAGTGCATGGTGGCCGAAGAGGCAAAGGATGAGCCAGCTGCTGCACCCGATATGGGCGGCATGGGTGGTATGGGCGGAATGGGTGGCATGGGCGGCATGATGTAATCATCCTCCCCCATCCAGCCTTAGCCTGGAGAAGCCCCGCAGCGAAAGTTGCGGGGCTTTTTTTGTGCCTGTAGCACCGCTCATGCCACAAATGGCAGATTATAGGGCGGGCCATGCCCGCTGGCAGCATTGGGTTGGCGCCCATGGGGCGCCCTATGTAACAGACACGCGCCCGCCGATTATTCATTGCCAATGTCGGTGGGTAGTTTCAAATCTCCACCCCAATCGCTGGGTAACCACCATTCCCCTACGTGGCGATGAAAGGTAGACCAGGGCCAATCGACTACGCGTTCTACCAGCCCATGTTTGAGCGGGTTTATGTGGACGTAATCGAAATGCCGAGCGTAGTCGATTCCATTATCGATGTGGTGGCCAGAAACGTGGCTGCCAATAGGGCGAGCATGCGGCCCGCCGGCAGCGTTGGTTTGGCGCCTATGGGGGCCCTATTCGTATGCGCCGATATCCGGTGCCTTGCCGTTGTATTTCAGGCTCACCCCTTGACCCTTGCGCCAACTGAGGGGGTGGTCGAGGCGCAGGGTGTTTGTCGCGTAGTCGATGCTGATGATCCGTGTGCTTTGGGTATCGCCATCGAGCTGGATCTGGTCGCCCTGTTCGCCGGGGATGCCGAAGCCGTCGTAGAAATAGGCGGCATCTTTTACCTTCATCTCGGTGCCGCTGCCGGCGCTGCTGGTCTGGGTGAGAAAAGTACCGGCGTCGATCAGCGGGCTGTCGTCCCGCAGGCGGTAGTCGTGGTTGGCTGGGTCGATGAAGTGGGGGGCGGCGATCACCAGGCCGTGCTGAAAGTTGGGGTCTTGCCGGTTCATCTGGGTGATGGTCAGCTGGGGGCGCTCCGGGCCGCGGTTGCCGTTACCGTAGATCGCCAGGTAGGGACCATCGCCGCTGGCGCTGATGATGGCGGTGTGGTCGAACCGGTAGCCGTCGCGGCGGTCGAGGTAGAGCTGCACCGGCTTGCCCTTGAGGATCTGGTTCCACCAGGCCCAGCGGCTGTCATTGTTGACGAAACGGCTGCCGCTGAGCAGGTTGTTGGTGAAGCGGTTATCCTCAAACTGGCCACCCTTGCGGCTGCGTTGCAGCCAGATGCCGGCGAACTGGGAGGCGTAGAAGAGGTTGTTGTAGACCCGGTTGCCCCAGTTGTGCCGCGCCTCCTTACCGTAGAGCGCCATGCGCAGGCCGGGGCCGGTGGTGTCGTGGAAGCGGTTGTGGCGGATGATCCCCTGCTGACCGGCGTACTGGATGCCGGAGAAGGGGGACTTGTTGCCGGAGTTGGCGGTGTAGTCGAACTCGTTGGCCTCGATCAGGTTGCGCCGGGTGGCGTTGTATTTGCGGGTCTTCACCTGACCATCGCAGTCGTAGACCTCGCCGCCCTTCTGTCGCTCATTGTAGAAGTAGTTGTTGCGCAGCACGTTGTAGTTGCCACAGCGGATATCCCACAGCGCGTGGTGGGCGTTGCGGATGGAGTTGCCCTCCACCAGGTTGCGCTCTGAGTCGACCAGCGAGAGCGCGTCGTCCGCGTTGCCTTTCAGGGTGTTGTTGATGAAGCGGTTGTGGCTGGCGTGGAAGAAGAAGATGCCCGACTTGGAACCGGCTCTGTCGTAGGCCTGGCTGAAGTGGTTGTCGCGCACGATGTTGTTGTGGGCCTCCAGGAAGTAGAGCCAGCGCCCTACCTTCTCGACATTGAAGCCTTGGATCACTACATATTCCCGGTTGCTCAGGTCGATCGCTGGTTTTAGCTTTTTACCGGTGATGATGACCGTCTCCGACTGGTAGTTGCGGAAGGTGACAAAGTTGCCCTCAGTGCCGGAGTTGCGCACCTTCAGCTGCGCCTTGAAGCGGCCCTCGCGAACATAGACGGTGTCGCCGGCATGGGCCGCTCTGCTTGCCTCGTCGAAGGAGTTATAGGCGGTGTCGCTGCCGCCGCTACAGCTGCGGCTCTCCGGGGTGTAGTTGGTGCAGCTCGACTTGCCGATCTGGTTGTCGACGAACAGGCGGTTGCCGTTGCTGATGGCCGTTGTCTGATCCGCGCTGATCCCAAGTGTGGGTGGTGTGGCCGGGCTGGGGCTTCCGCTATAGGCGGAGGGCGTTAGCCCCGAAAGCGAAATGGAGAGAAGCAGAGGAAGCAGGTTGCGGTTGTCCATGAATGCCCTTTCTGAGAGTGCTGAGGTGGCACTCTATTGTAGGGCTTGGAGGGAAAGGAAATCCTTGTTTTGTTCGTAAGCCTGGTGGAGTGGCCGACTGTTTGGCAGCTGTATAAGGCGGGCCATGCCCGCCGTCAGCATTGGATTGGCCCCCCCCTCATTGACAGGATCTAGCCTTCGGACTCGAAGGCGCCGATATCCGGTGCATTGCCGTTGTACTTTAGGCTCACCCCCTGACCGCTGCTCCAGCTCAGAGAGCGGTCGAGGGTCAGGGTGTTGTTTGCGTAGTCCACTGCGACCACGATGGCGGTGGCGCTGTTCCCCTCCAGCTGGATCTCGTCGCCCTGTTCGCCGGGAATGCCGAATCCGTCGTAGAAGTAGGCGGCATCTTTTACCGGCAGGGTGGTGCCGCTGCCAGCGCTGGCGGTCTGGGTGAGAAAAGTACCGGCATCGATCATCGGACTGCCTGCCTTGAGGTGGAAGTCACGCCCCCCTTCGTCAACAAACGCCGGCTGCGCAACCATGTTATTGCGGAACTTGCCGGGTTCGTTGCTGTTCCACCAAGCGACAGAACGTTGTGGATCGATGCCGGATTCGCGAAAGCCGTTGCCGTAGGTGATCAGGTAGGGCTGGTCGGGGTTGGCGTGGGCGAAGGCGTTGGTGTCGAACAGGTAGCCTGAGTCGCGGCTCAGGTAGAGCTGCACCGGTTCGCCTTTCAATTCATTGTTCCACCAGCTCCAGCGGTTGTCGTTGTTGACGAAGCTGCTGCCGCCGAGAATGTTGTTCTTGAAGATGTTGTCGCTCACGCTGTGCTTTGGTTGGATCCAGACGCCGGCGAAGTCGGAGCTGTGCATAACGTTCTGATAGACCCGGTTGCCGGTGACATGGTTGGCCTCGGTGCCGTAGAGTGCCAGGCGAAGGGCGGGGCCGGTGGTGTCGTGGAAGCGGTTATGGCGGATGATGCCGTCCTGGCCGCCATACTGGATGCCAGAAAAGGGCGACTTGTTGCCGGAGTTGGCGGTGTAGTCAAACTCGTTGCCCTCGATCAGGTTGTGCTTGGTGGCGTTGTATTTGTAGGTTTTGACTTGGCCGTCGCAGTCGTAGACTTCGCCATCCTTCTGCCGTTCGTTGTAGAAGTAGTTGTTGCGCAGCACGTTGTAGTTGCCGCAGCGGATATCCCACAGGGAGTGGAAGGCGTTGATGATACTGTTGCCCTCCACCAGATTGCGCTCCGAATCGACCAGCGAGAGTGCATCGTCCTCGTTATCTTCCAGGGTGTTGTTGATGAATCGGTTGTGGCTGGCGTGGAAGAAGAAGATGCCCGCCTTGGAGCCGGCCGAGTCATAGGCCTGGCTGAAGTGGTTGTCGCGCACGATGTTGTTGTGTGCCTCGAGGAAGTAGAGCCAGCGTCCGACCTTGTCCACATTAAAGCCCTGGATCACCACATACTCCCGGTCGGTCAGGTCGATCGCCGGGGCCAGTGTGGCGCCGGTGATGGTGACCGTCTCCGACTGGTAGTTGCGGAAGGTGACAAAGTTGCCTTCAGTGCCGGAGTTGCGCACCTTCAGCTGCTCTTTAAAGCGGCCCTCGCGCACATAGACGGTGTCGCCAGCCTGGGCCACAGCGGTCGCGCCGTCGAAAGTGTTGTAGGCGGTGTCGCTGCCGCCGCCACAGCTGCGGCTCTCGGGAGCGTAGTCGTTGCAGCTTGAGCTGCTGATCTGGTTGTCGACGAAGAGGCGGTTACCGGTAGCGATGACTGCGGCCTGATCCACGGTAATCTCAAACGCCGGCAGTGAGACCTGGTGGGTGCCGTCGCTGACATGCACCCGAATGCCGCTATGATGGCCGAGATCACCTGCATGCGGGGAGCCGCTGATGGTGCCGGTGACGGCATCGAAGCGGGCCCAAGCCGGCAGGCCGCTGACGCTGAAGGTCAGGGGATCGCCATCCGGATCGCTGGCCGCCGGAGTAAAGCTGTAGCTGCTGTTCTCCTCGATGCGGCTCGGCGGGGTGCCGGAGATCTCGGGTGCCCGGTTGGCGGTTGTGGTCGATGTGGTGGTTGAACTTGAATCGCTGCTGCCAGTACCAGAGGTGAAACCTGTGGTAGTGCTGATGGCGATCGAACTACCGCTAGAGCTGCCGCCTGAGCTGCTACTGGTGTTGGCAGTGGTGCTGCTTACCACTGTACTGCTGTCGTCACAGGCGGAGAGCAGTAGCCCTGAAAGCGAAGTGGAGAGAAGCAGAAGTAGCAGGTTGCGGTTGTTCATGAACGGCCTTTCTGAGATTGCTGATGTTGCGGGCTAGAATAGGAGGTTGCGGGAAACAAAGTCCTTGCCTGCTTCGCAATCCTGGTGGGCAGGAGCGCCTGACAGTCGGGAAATCTTACAAAATGTGAACCGCTTTCGGCCTGGGTGGGAACCCGGTCCGCCACGAGGGGGATTGTGCGGCGTTGAATGGCGGTGTTTGCGGATTCGCAAAGTCGTGGTGGCTATGGCGTTGTTACCATTAGTAACCCGTATTACCTGTTGGTGAAGAGAGATGGACAGAGGAACTCGCAACTACGTGGTCTTTTTGGTTTTGCTGGTGCTCGGTCTGGCGCTGCTGTTCGGCTATGAAAGCCCGAAAGTCAGCGAATTGAACCAGCGTCTCGCAGCTGATCCGGAGCTGAACAGCTTCAGCTACCGTTTCCGGGTGGTGCGGCTCGATGGGCGCAAGGCGGTGATGAGTACGCCGCGCTCCACTGAGGTTCCGGTGGAGCGGATTCTGCACCTGCTGTTTGACGATCTCACATCCCGCCAGACCAGCGGCCCGCGCTTTCAGCAGGCACAGCGTGAGCTGGCGCGAATCCAGACCAAAGCCCGAGACATGGTGCTGGCCGACCCGGCGGTCGAACGGGTGAGCTGGGAACTCGACCGAGACTGGCTGATGCAGCATGGGGTGCAGCTCGTTCCATAACCGATCATCAGTCTGATTGAGTCGCGCATGGTAGGGCAGTAAGCTGTTCCCTCTTTCCCCAGAGTGGCCAAATTAGGGACTGGTATGTCCGACGCAATTGCCGAGAGTGTGGAGGTGGAGTGGTCCGCCTGGTGCGAGACGCTGGCCGATGCCGGCGAGCGGGTGCCCGATACTGCAGCCCTGGTGGCAGACCTGAAGCGGGCCTGGGAGGCGAGCGGTTATGTGGCGCAGAGTTGCAAGCGGGATCCGGGGCTGCTGCCGGGGCTGCTTAACAGTGGTCAGCTGCAGTCGAGCTACACCGCTGGCGAGATGGCAGGTCAGCTAGCAGAGCGACTGGCGGATGCCAGCGACGAAACCGCCCTGCACAAGATTCTGCGCCAGTTCCGCCGCCAGCAGATGGTGCGCATCATCTGCCGCGACATTGCCGGCTGGGCGCCGCTGGGTGAGACCCTGGAAGACCTCTCCGAACTGGCCGACATCACCATCCAGCAGAGTCTGGTGCTGCTCTATGACTGGACCTGCCGGGAGATGGGTACGCCGCGCAACGCCGCAGGCGAGGCCCAGTCCTTGCTGGTGCTCGGCATGGGCAAGCTGGGCGCACGCGAACTCAATCTCTCCTCCGATATCGACCTGATCTTTGCGTACCCGGAGCCAGGCGAGACCGATGGCCCGCGGCCGCGCAGCAATGAGCGGTTCTTCATTCGCCTCTGCCAGCGTCTGGTGCAGGCGCTCGATACCGTCAACCCAGACGGTTTTGTATTTCGCGTCGACACCCGCCTGCGTCCCTTTGGCAGTGTTGGTCCGCTGGCGATGCACTTCGATGCCCTGGAGAACTACTACCACTCCCAGGCGCGGGAGTGGGAGCGCTATGCCATGATCAAGGCGCGCTTGGTGGCGGGTGATCCGGCGGCGGGTGAGGTATTGATGGCGCTACTGCGCCCGTTTGTTTACCGTCGCTACCTCGACTTTGGCGCCATCGAATCGCTGCGCAAGATGAAGCGCATGATCAGCGCTGAGCTGCACAAGAAGGGTATGGACGCCAATATCAAACTGGGGGCCGGCGGCATCCGCGAGATCGAGTTCATCGGCCAGGCGTTTCAGCTGATCCGCGGCGGGCGGGATTCCGAGCTGCAGATCCGGCCAATCCTACCGGTGCTGAAGCGGCTGCAGCAGAAAGAGTACCTGCCCGAATATGTGGTGCGTGAGCTGGCTGAGGCCTATGAGTTCCTGCGTCTGGTGGAGAACCGTATCCAGGCTTGGGCGGACCGCCAGACCCACCTGCTGCCAACGGATGAAGGATTGCGGCTGCGTCTGGCCCGGGCCATGGGCTTCGGCAGCTGGGAGCCGTTTGCCGCGGCGCTGGCGCGCCATCGGCAGCGGGTGCAGGGGCATTTTGACAAGGTATTTGCCGCGCCACAGGCCGAGGTAGAGAGTGACAGCCAGCCGCTGAGTGGCGTCTGGGATGAGAGTATGGAGCCGGAGGAGGCCCAGGCGGCGCTGGCCGAGGCTGGCTTTAATGCGGTGGCCGAGACCCACCGGCGGCTGCAGCAGTTTCACGGCTGCGCCGCCTGCCGTGGCCTGGGCGCGCGCGGTCGCGCCCGCCTCGGTGAGCTGATGCCGTTGCTGCTGGAAGCGGCGGGGCAGCAGGAGAATCCGGATCAGACCCTGCAACGGCTGCTTGATCTGCTCGAGTCGATCGTGCGCCGCACCGCCTATCTGGCGCTGTTGGTGGAGAGCCCGCTGGGGCTGTCGCAGCTGGTGCGGCTGAGTGGCGTCAGTCCCTGGATCACCCGGCTGTTGTCGCGGCATCCGATCCTGCTGGATGAGCTGCTCGATCCGCGTCGGCTCTACTCGCCGCTCAATCGCCGGGAATTGGAGCAGGAGCTGGAGGTCCAGCTCGCCGGGATCGAGAAGGACGATTTGGAGCAGCAGATGGAGCGGCTGCGCCAGTTCACCCAGAGCAACATGCTGCGGGTGGCGGCGGCGGATATCACTGGACAGGTTCCGCTGATGGTGGTCAGCGACTATCTGACCGAGATCGCCGAGACCAGCATCGTGCGGGTGGTCGAGCAGGCCTGGGCTGCGATGGTGCAACGCTACGGAGCACCGAAGGGGCTGGCGGTCGGCGAGAGCAGCTTCGTGGTGATCGGCTACGGCAAGCTCGGCGGCATCGAGTTGGGCTACAGTTCCGATCTCGATATGGTCTTTCTGCACGCCATTGACGATCAGTTTGCCGAGACAGACGGCGCAAAGTCGATCCCGGTGGAGGTTTTCTATGCGCGCCTGGCGCAGCGCATGATCCACCTCTTCACCACCCGCACCCCCTCCGGCATCCTCTACGAGGTGGATATGCGGCTGCGGCCCAACGGCAATTCCGGGATGATGGTCAGCTCGATGCGGACCTTCGAGAGTTATCAGCAGGAGAAGGCCTGGACCTGGGAGCACCAAGCGCTGATTCGTGCCCGCCCGGTGGCAGGTGACCCGAAGGCGAAGGCACGCTTTGAGGCGGTTCGCCGGCATATCCTCGGCCAGCCGCGGGAGGCGCAGCGGCTGCGCGCCGAGGTGCTGGAAATGCGCGAGAAGATGCGCCAGAGCCTGGATAAAAGCAGTGCCGCCCAGTTCGATCTGAAGCAGGGGCGGGGCGGTATCGTCGATATTGAATTTATGGTTCAATACGCGGTCCTTCGGTGGGCGCATCAACACCCCGAACTGCTGGAGTGGACCGACAATGTCCGGTTGCTGGAGACGTTGTCGCGGCTTGGTCTGCTGGCCGGCGACACCGCGGAGTTGATGACTGGCGCCTACAAGGTTTTCCGTGCGGTCTATCACCGCAACGCGCTCCAGGATCAAGCGGCGCTGATCGCCGATGATCAGCTGACAGAAGAGCGCGCCATGGTCAGGGAGGCGTGGGCCGACCTGATGGCAGAGTAGAAGCATTCGAGGCGTAGTTGATGATAGGAACAATGGCGGATCGCGATGGGGTCATCTGGCTTGACGGTGAGATGGTGCCTTGGCGCGAGGCAAAGACCCACGTACTGACCCACACCCTGCACTACGGCATGGGCGTGTTCGAAGGAGTGCGGGCCTACCACGCTGAACAGGGCACCGCCATCTTCCGGCTTGAGGAGCACACCGAACGGCTGTTCAACTCCGCCCATATCCTGGGGATGCAGATGCCCTTCGATCGCGACACCCTTAACGCGGCGCAGCGGGCGGCGGTGCGCGAAAATAACCTGGATTCCGCCTATATCCGTCCGATGTGTTTTTATGGCTCCGAGGGCATGGGGCTGCGCGCCGACAATCTCAAGGTGCATGTGATGGTCGCCGCCTGGGAGTGGGGCGCTTATCTGGGCGATGACGGCATCAACAAGGGCATCCGCATCCGCGTCAGTTCTTTTACCCGTCACCACGTCAACGCCACCATGTGCCGGGCCAAGGCCAATGGCAACTACATGAACTCGATGATGGCGCTGCAGGAGGCGCTGCACGATGGCTACGACGAGGCGCTGCTGCTGGATGCCAACGGTTTTGTCATGGAGGGCTCCGGCGAGAACATCTTCATCGTCCGCGACGGCGTTCTGCACACCCCCGATCTGACCTCCGCACTGGATGGCATCACCCGCAAGACGGTGATCGAGCTGGCCGGCGAGATCGGCGTGCCGGTGGTGGAGCGTCGCATTACCCGCGACGAGATCTACATCGCCGACGAGGCCTTCTTCACCGGCACAGCCGCCGAGGTGACACCGATCCGCGAGGTCGACAACCGCCAGATCGGTTCCGGTAGTCGCGGCCCGATCACCGAGCGGCTGCAGAAGATGTACTTCGACCAGGTCCACGGCCGCCGCGAGACCCGCCCCGAGTGGCTGGCGTACGTCTAACCCGCTGCTTTTCCAGAGGAAGATCCCATGTCTGAATCCAACGCACGCCCTGTCGGGCAGGAAGTGATCAAGGTCAAGCGTAGCGAGTTGCCGCTGAGCTGCCCGCCCCAAGACGCGCCGCTGGCGGCTATGCATCCGCGGGTCTACCTGCCGATCGAGAAGACGGGCAGCGCGGTCTGTCCCTACTGTGGCGCAAGCTACCAGCTGGACGACTGATCAGCGCCATCGGTTTGGGCTCCGCTTCCCCCATTCTGGTGGTCGGCCCCTCCTGGGCCGGTGATATGGTGATGGCTCAGAGCCTGTTCAAGGCGCTGAAACGGCGCGACCCCGAAGCATCTGTCGAGGTTCTCGCCCCCGGTTGGAGCAAGCCACTGCTGGCGCGTATGCCAGAGGTGGATGCGGCGATCGAGATGCCGCTCGGCCATGGCCGCCTCGGTCTGGCTGAGCGTTGGCGGCTCGGCCATTCGCTGCGCAATCGTGGTTACTCTCAGGCGATCCTCCTCCCCAACTCCCTCAAATCGGCGCTGGTCCCCTTCTGGGCTAGGATCCCTCTACGTACCGGTTGGATCGGTGAGCTGCGCTACGGTCTGCTCAACGATGCCCGCCGGCTCGACAAACAGCGCTGGCGTATGACGGTGCAGCGCTTCGTGGCGCTGGCCCAGCCCGCCGGGGAGCGTGAGCTGCCGGAGATTGAGCCCCCGGCGCTGCAGGTTGACCCCGCCGAGCGCCAGCGGGCGCTGCAGGCGCTGGGACTGAAGAAAGGCGAACGGCCACTGCTGGCGCTCTGCCCTGGTGCCGAGTTTGGTCCCTCCAAGCGCTGGCCCGAGGCCCACTATGCGGAGCTGGCCAACCACTATCTCTCCCAGGGCTGGCAGGTCTGGCTGTTTGGGGCCGACAAGGATCAGCCTGCTTGCGCCGAGATCGATCGGTTGAGCGACGGGGCCTGTGTCGATCTGGCCGGGCGTACCACCCTGGCGCAGGCGGTGGATCTGCTCTCCCTGGCCGATGCGGTGGTCAGCAACGACTCTGGGTTGATGCACGTCGCAGCCGCGTTGGATCGCCGTCTGGTGGCGGTATATGGCTCCACCGACCCCGGTTTCACGCCGCCGCTGAATTCCCGTTCCAAGGTGGTGCGGTTGGGCCTCGACTGTAGCCCCTGCTTTCAGCGTGAATGCCCGAAAGGCCATCTCGACTGCCTCAACAGGCTGCCGGTAGAGTCGGTGATCGATGCGCTGGAGGCGCTACCCCGATGAGAGTGCTGTTGGTCAAGACCTCCTCCCTGGGAGATCTGATCCACAGCTTGCCGGCGCTCAGCGATGCGCAGCGGGCGATCCCCGGTATCCGCTTCGACTGGCTGGTGGAGGAGGGCTTCGGCGAGATCCCCGCCTGGCACCCGGCGGTGGAGCGGGTGATCCCGGTAGCACTGCGGCGCTGGCGTAAAGCGCCGCTGCAGGCCTGGCGCAGTGGCGAGTGGCGGTGCTTCCGCACGCTCTTGCGTGAGCGCGAGTATGATCTGGTGATCGATGCTCAGGGGTTGCTGAAGAGCGCTCTGCTGGCAGTGCAGGCGCGGGGTGAGGTGGTCGGCCTGGATGTCGATTCGGCGCGGGAGCCTCTCGCCTTCCTCGGCTACGACCGCTGTTTCAGCGTAGCCAAGGGGCAACACGCGGTAGCCCGGCTGCGCCAGCTATTTGCTGCCGCCCTTGGCTATCCTCTGCCAGAGAGCGCGGCCGATTTTGGCATCGCCTCTCGCTTTCAGCAGGCCGATCCTGCAGCACCGCCCTACCTCTTCTTTTTGCATGGCACCACCTGGCAGAGCAAACACTACCCCGAGTCCCAGTGGCGGGAGCTGATCGGGTTGGCCGCCGAGGCGGGTTTTAAGGTGCAGCTCTCTTGGGGCAGCCCGGCGGAGCGGGAGCGTGGCCTGCGCCTGGTCAAGAGTAGCGCCAGCGCCAAGCTGATGCCGCGCCTACAGCTGAGTGAATTGGCGGCGCTGCTCGCCGGAGCGGCCGGGGTGGTCTCGGTCGATACCGGCCTAGCCCATCTGGCTGGGGCATTGGGGGTGCCAAGCGTCGTGCTGTTTGGTCCCACCGCAGCGGGCCTGACCGGGTTGATTGGCGCGCGCCAACAGAATCTCCAGGCGGCGATGAAGTGTGCACCCTGTCTGAGGCGGCGCTGCCCGCTGTCGGATCTGGGCGAGCCGCTCTGCTTTCAAACCCTGTCGCCGCCGCAGGTCTTTGCGCAACTGCAGGCGAACATGGCACAGTCGCTTCCTGATCCAGAGTGAGCGAAGAGTGACCATGCGAGTCAGCGGCTTTACCTTTCTGCGCAACGGCGTGCTGTTGGGCTATCCCTTCATCGAGAGCATCCGTTCAGTGTTGCCGATCTGCGACGAGTTTGTGGTGGCGGTGGGGCAGAGTGACGACGGTACCCGTAAACAGATCGAGGCGATCGGCAGCGACAAGATCCGTATCATCGATACTCAGTGGAACGAGGCGATGCAGGACCGCGGCTATGTCTATGCCCAGCAGAAGATGATCGCCCACTTCAACTGCAGCGGCGACTGGGCCTTCTATCTGGAGGGGGATGAGGTGCTGCATGAGGATGATCTGGATAGCATCCTCGCCAGTATGCAGCGTCACCTGGATGACCCGCAGGTGGAGGCGCTGGTGTTCGACTACCACCATTTCTACGGTAGCCCGGAGTGGCTGGCAGTCAGTCCAGGCTGGTATCGGCGCGCACCGCGGATCATCCGCAACTCGATTCGCAGCTACTCCCCCGATGGGCTGTTTTTTGTGGTGATGGATCGAAACAAGCAGGGCCGCTATCCGCGGGCTGCGTTGGCGAATGCGCCGATCTACCACTACGGCCATGTGCGCAGCAGCGAGCGGATGCGCGAGAAGATCAATCAGGTGAGTCGCTACTGGGGCCATCAGCCGCCTAAGTTTGAAGGCTACGCCATCGACCCTCAGGCGCTGGCGCGGTTTCAGGGAACTCACCCGTCGGTGATGGTCGACTGGCTGGCGCGAGATGCGCAGCAGAGCTTTGTCCCTGATCCTGACTACCTGCCAACCCGCCGCGAACTGAAACACCGTCGGGCGATGCGTCTGGAGCGCTGGTTCGGGCTGGAGTTGAGCAAGAAGCACTACAAGCTGGTCCGGGATTGAGGCAGATGAGCGCACGCCCCCAATGGCAGCAGCAGAGCGATGAGCTGGCCCGCGGGATGGCGGTGGCGGCGGCCTTTGCCATCCCGCTGCCCACCGCCTGGGTGGGTATCACGATGGGGTTGTTCCTGCTGTTCTGGATCGCTAGCGGCGACTTTGCCAACAAGTGGCAGCGGGTTCGGCAGAATCCGGTGGCGCTGATGGCGCTGGGGCTGTTTGCTCTGTTGGGTCTGGGGGTGAGCTATTCGAGTGTGGGTCTTAGTGAGGCGCTTGAAGGTTGGGGGGCCTATCACAAGCTGATCTATATCGCGCTGCTGGTGTCGGTGCTGAATGAGCCGAAATGGCAGCAGCGGGCGTTGATGGCCTTTGTGCTGGCGATGCTGTTGGTGCTGCTGCTCTCCTATGCGCAGCTGCTGGGGTTCTGGCCGGAGGGCAAGCCAGAGCAGGAGTTTGCGCCATTCAAGGGGCGTATCGCGCACAACTTCTTTATGGCCTTCGCTGCCTATCTGGTGTTCGATCTGTTTATGCGTCAGCCAGCCCGGCGTCTGTTGTGGGCTGGCATCCTGCTGCTGATGCTCTACAACATCCTGGTGATGGTGCCGGGGCGCACCGGGCAGCTGGTGTTGTTTGTGATGGTGGTGTTGGCCACCTGGCACCATTGGCGCTGGCGCGGCCTGCTGGTCGGAGCGCTGTTGACACTGGCGCTGGGAGCTGCGGCGATGCAGTTTTCCGACGGTTTCCGGCCGCGGATGCAGGCGCTACTGGATAATGCCAGCAGTTACTTTGAGGGAGGGGCAGCAGAGAGCTCCACCGGTCTGCGTCTCTCCTACTATGAAAACTCCATCGAACTGATCCTGAAGCATCCCCTGATCGGTACCGGTACCGGCAGCTTTATCCACGAGTACCAGCAGCACGCCAACGCCAAGGGAGTGCCGCTGACCGATAATCCCCATAACGAATATCTCAATCTGGGGGTGCAGCTGGGGCTGCTCGGTATGGGCGCACTGTTGCTCTTCTTCCTGTTGCAGTGGCGTTTTGCCGGTTTGATGCGGCCGGAACAGCGGAGACTGGCTCAGGCGCTGGTGTTGGCGATGGCGTTGGGCTGCCTCTTTAACTCCTTCCTGATGGACCACGGTGAGGGCAAGTTCTATGTGATCCTCGCCGGGATCCTGTTTGCCAGGACCAGAGAGGCCACCGCCCAGGCGCTGCGCGAGGGCACGCCCGCCTCCCTCAGCGTGATCGTCATCACCCGTAACGAGGCGGCGCGGATCCGTGCCTGCCTGGAGTCGGTGAGCTGGGCCGACGAGATCCTAGTGCTCGACTCCGGCAGTAGTGACGAGACTCTGGCGATCTGTCGAGAATACACCGACAAGGTGTTTGTGAACCGCGACTGGCAAGGCTTCGGCGTGCAGAAAAACCGGGTGCTCGACAAGGCCAGAGGCGACTGGGTGCTGTCGATTGATGCGGATGAGCAGGTGCCCGAGGCGCTGCAGGCGGAGATCCACCAACTGCTGGTGTTGGCTGATGAGGCCCCGGCAGTCTACAAGATTCCTCGGCTCTCCTCCTACTGTGGCCGGCAGATGCGCCACGGTGGCTGGTGGCCCGACCATGTGGCACGGCTGTTCCGTCGCGGCAAGGCGCGCTTCAGCGATGATCTGGTCCATGAACGACTGCTGTTCGTGCCACCGGCGGGGCGTCTGGAGAACCCGCTCACCCACCAGAGTTTCGACAACCTGGAGCAGGTGCTGGAGAAGGTCAACCGTTACTCCAGCGCCAGCGCCGAGCGGATGCTGCAACAGGGCAAGCGGGGTGGGGTCGGCAAGGCATTGCTGCGTGGTCTCTGGAGCTTCCTGCGCGGTTATATCTTGCGCGCCGGCTTTCTCGATGGCAGCGAGGGGTTGATGCTGGCGATCTCCAATGCCGAGGGGGTCTACTACAAATACCTCAAACTCTATTACCTGGGACGGCGTCGGTGAGAGTGAGTCTGATCGTCACCAGCTACCAGTGGCCGGAGGCGCTCGCCTGTGTTGTGCAGAGCCTGTTCCGGCAGAGCCGGCTGCCGGATGAGATCATCGTCGCCGATGATGGCTCAGGGCCTCAGACCCGTGAGCGGATCGCGCAGCTGGCAGTGAGCGCGCCCTGTCCGCTGCATCACGTCTGGCAGCCGGATCAGGGGTTTCGTGCGGCGGCGATCCGTAACCAGGCGGTGGCCCGAGCCAGCGGCGACTATCTGATCTTTCTCGACCACGACTGCATCGCCTTCCCCCATTTTGTCGAGCGCCAGCTGGACCTCGCCGAGCCGGGCTGGTTTGTCGCCGGCAACCGCCTGCTGCTGAATCCCAGCCTCAGTCGGCGGGTGCTCGACGGCGAGCTCTGGCCGCCGGACTGGAGCGCCAGGCAGTGGCTCACCGCCCGCCTTAGCGGCGGGGTCAATCGCCTGTTACCGCTGCTGCGGATCGGTGAGGCGCGCTTCCGCAAACGCCGGGCACGGCGCTGGCAGGGGGCGCGGAGCTGTAATCTGGCGCTCTGGCGGGAGGATTTTCTTGCGGTGAACGGTTTCGATGAATCGTTCCAGGGCTGGGGACATGAGGATGCTGATCTGGCGGCACGACTGATCGCCAGTGGCCGCTATCACAAGGATGGCCGTTTTGCCCTGCCAGTGTTGCATCTCTGGCATGCAGAGAATCCCCGTGCGATGGAGGCGGAGAATCGCCAGCGGCTGGAGGCAACCCTTTTGGGTGAGCGCAGTGCCTATGCCGAGCAGGGGGTGAGTCGTTACCTGAATCCGACGCTGGAGGCGGGTGGTGGCTGAACTGCCTGCGTTCAAGCCGCTGCAGCGGCCTCTCACTAAACCACCTAAGCGAGTGCTGCTGATCGCTACCCGGCAGATCGGCGATGTGCTGCTGGCGACGCCGCTGTTGCGTTCGATGTGCCGTGCCTGGCCGGAGACGGTGATCGATGTCTTGGTCTATAAAAATAAGGGCCAGATGCTGCAGGGCAATCCCGATCTGAATCAGGTGATCGAGATCGAGGAGCACCCCGACTTCGCCCAGTACCGGGTGCTGTGGCGGCGTATCTTTCGCCGCTACGAGCTGGCAGTCTCGACGCTGGCGGGGGATCGACCGAATGTCTATGCGTTCCTGGCGGCGCCCAGGCGGGTCAGCCTAATCCCTGACCTGCTGCCCAAGAGCCGTTGGAAACGCTGGATCAACCAGGGCTGGACCCTGCTCGATAATGTCCAGACCCACACCGTTGAGCAGAATCTGATGCTGGCGCGGGTGCTGGGCATCGCGCCGCTGCACCAGCTGGTACCGCCCGTCGCTGCGAGTGACCCCTTCGGTGAGCTGGGCGGATTCCTTGGCCGACATGCGTTTGTGCTGCTCCACCCCTTTCCCATGTGGCGCTACAAGCGCTGGACTGAGGCGGGCTGGCAGGCGCTGCTCACGCATCTTGCTGGGCGTGGTCTGAAACTGCTGATCACCGGCGGGCCAGACCCGGAGGAGCGTAGCTTCTGCGAGCGACTGGCGGCAACGCTGCCGGAGTCGGCGCTGGCAATCCCGGCGCGCTTTGGCTTCGGCGAGCTGGCGGCATTGATGCGTCACGCATCATTGTTCGTCGGCCCGGATACCGCCCTGACCCACTTGGCTGCCGCCTGCGGTACGCCAACTCTGGCGCTGTTCGGTCCGAGCAACCCGGTCAAGTGGGGCCCCTGGCCGAGCGGTTATGCCGATACTCAGCCGCCATTCAAGATGTATTCCGAAACAGCGCAGCGGGTGGCCAATGTGAGCCTGCTGCAGCCGCACTATGCGGAGGCCTGCGTGCCCTGCCGGGAGGAGGGGTGCGAGCGCCACAAGGGCAGTGCTAGCCTTTGCCTTGATCAGCTGTCGGCGCAGCGGGTTATCGTCGCAGTGGATGCGCTGCTGGTTGGTGAGTTGATCCTCGACTAACTGGCGAACTGGGTGTCGTAGAGTGTGCGATAGACCCCGTTGCGGGCCATCAGGCTGGTGTGGTCGCCCTGCTCGATGATGCGGCCCTGCTCCATCACCAGGATCCGGTCGGCGCTCTCGATGGTAGAGAGGCGGTGGGCGATGATCAGAGTGGTGCGGTTCTGTGTGAGGGTCTGCAGTGCCTCCTGGATGTAGCGCTCCGATTCGTTGTCGAGTGCCGAGGTGGCCTCGTCGAGGATCAGGATAGGCGCATCCTTGAGCAGCGCGCGGGCGATGGCAAGGCGTTGGCGCTGGCCGCCGGAGAGGCGGGTGCCATCTTCGCCGATCAGGGTCTCGATGCCGTCTGGCATCTGTTCGATGAACTCGATGGCGTGGGCGGCGCGAGCCGCCTCCAGCACCTTGTCGCGGGGGGTGCCGCGCATCAACCCGTAGGCGATGTTGGCCTCTACCGTGTCGTTGAACAGAGTGACATCCTGGCTCACCAGGGCGATGTTGTTGCGCAGCTGTGCCAGTGGCATCTCGCGGCAGTCGATGCCGTCGAGCAGAATCCGGCCCTGATTCTGCTCATAGAAGCGCGGCAGCAGGCTCGCTAGGGTGCTCTTGCCACTGCCGGAGGGGCCGACCAGGGCAACGGTCTCGCCGGTCGCGATCTTCAGGTCGATGTCGCGCAGGGCCGGCTCACTTGCGCCCTGGTAGCTGAAGTGGATCCTCTCGAAGTGGATCTGGCCGCTGAGGCGTTCGATCGGTCGCTGCCCCTGGTCTGCCTCGCTCGGCTCATCGACCAGGTCAAACACACTCTCTGCCGCCGCCAGCCCCTGCTGTAGTTGCTCGTTGATGCGGATCAGCTTTTTCAGCGGTGACAGCAGCATCACAATGGCGGCGATGAAGGAGACAAAGGAGCCGACGCTGAGCTGGTCGTTGAGCGATTGGATCGAGGCAAAATAGAGCATCCCGGCGAGTCCCAGCACCATTACCATCTGGCCGGCGGGTGAGCTGATCGAGGCGGCGGCGACGCGTTTCATGTGGTAGCGCCGCACCCAGTTGCTGATCTCGCGGAAACGGCCCGACTCGTAGGCCTGGCCACCGAACAGTTTGATCACCTGGTTGCCCTGGATCGCCTCCTCCAGTACATGGGTCATCTCTCCCATCGAGCTCTGGATCGAGTGGCTGAGGCGGCGTAGACGCTTGCTGATCAGGCGCACGATGAGCACGATGATCGGCGCCAGCAGGAACACCACCAGGGTCAGTCGCCAGTTGAGCCAGAGCATGTAGCTGACCAGCCCGAGCACCGCCACCGAGTCGCGCACCAGCACGATCAGTACCTCGGTGGAGGCGGCGGCCACCTGCTCGACGTTGAAGGTGACCTTGGAGAGCACTGTGCCGGTGGGGTTGTCATCATAGAAGCGGTTGGGCAGGCACAGTAGCTTGTCGAAGATCTGGTTGCGCAGGTCCATCACCACCCGGGTCGAGACCGCGTTGATGGTCATGGTACTGGCATAGCTGGTGAGGGCGCGCAGCAGGAACACGCCGACCAGGGCGAACGGCATCAGGCGGATCGTCTGCGGATCCTTCTCCACGAAACTGCCGTCGAGCAGTGGCTTGAGCAGTGCCGGCAGCATCGGTTCGGTGAGCGCCAGCAGCACGGTGAAGAAGATCGAGAGCGCAAACAGCCGGCGGTAGGGTTTGACGTAGCCGAGCAGCCGCAGATAGAGGGTCTTGCTGGTGAGTTTGGGCATGCGGGCTCGGTCCTGGCGGGGTGTAAAGAAATCCGTCGGCAATTCTACCGGGGCGGCTCAGTGATCACCAGTTGGTGCGGTGCTCATGCTATGATCGCGCTTTTCCTGTGACCCGGACGAGAGCGATGTCGATCGAAATTCCCAGCTTTGAGCAGGCCCGCATCCTGGTGGTGGGGGATGTGATGCTCGACCGCTACTGGCACGGCGAGGCGGTGCGCATCTCGCCGGAGGCGCCAGTGCCGGTGGTGCGGGTGGGCGAAGAGGAACAGCGCCCCGGTGGCGCCGGCAATGTGGCGCTGAATGTCGCCGCGTTGGGAAGCAACGCCATGCTGGCGGGGATCATCGGTGATGACGAGCCGGGTCGGATGCTGGGGGATATCCTTGATGCCGCCGGGGTCGACTGCCGTTTCGAATATCTGGATGGCCTTCCCACCATTACCAAGCTGCGGGTGGTCAGCCGTCACCAGCAGTTGATTCGCCTCGACTTTGAGGATGACTTCCCGGCCGCCGGCAGCGAGCTGCTGCTGGAGGCCTGCCGCGCAGTGATCGAAGAGGTCGATCTGCTGCTGCTCTCCGATTACGCCAAGGGCACCCTGCAGGATATTCAGGGGCTGATCGAGCTGGCCAGGCAGCACGGCAAGCCGGTGCTGGTGGACCCAAAACAGCAGGATTTCTCACTCTACCGTGGCGCCACCCTGCTGACCCCCAACCTGGCCGAGTTCGAGTCGGTGGTCGGTCCTTGCCGGGATCAGGAGGAGCTCGTCAGCAAGGGCCAGGCGCTGATCCGGCAGCATGATCTGCAGGCGCTACTGATCACCCGTGGTGAGCAGGGGATGAGCCTACTGCAGCGCGACCTGGAACCCCGACACATGCCGACCCATGCCCGCGAGGTGTTCGATGTCACCGGTGCCGGCGATACCGTGATCTCAGTGCTGGCGGCGGGCTTGGGGGCCGGGCTCAGCCTGGAGTTGGCCACCCACATCTCCAACGTGGCCGCCGGGGTGGTGGTCGGGAAACTTGGCACCGCCTCGGTGACGGTGGACGAACTTAAGGCGGCGATGCTCGAGCATCAGGCGACTCACCGCGGCGTGGTCAACGAAGATGGGTTGCTGCGGCTGATCGGCCTAGCCCGCATCCAGGGCGAGAGCATCGTTGTCACTAACGGTTGTTTCGACATCCTCCACCCCGGTCATGTCACCTATCTGGAGGAGGCGAGCCGCCTCGGCGACCGATTGGTGGTGGCGGTCAACGTGGACGAAACGGTGCGCCAGCTGAAGGGCGAGAATCGGCCGGTGAACGGCCTCGAGCACCGCATGCATGTGCTGGCAGCGCTGGCCTGTGTCGATTGGGTGGTGCCGTTCAGTGAAGAGACCCCAGAGCGGTTGATCTGCCGCCTCAAGCCCGATTTTTTGGTAAAAGGCGGCGACAACGATCCGGACAAGATCCCCGGCGCAGCCTGCACCCGTGAGGCGGGGGGCGAGGTGCGGGTGCTGAGCTATGTGGAAGGTGTCTCGACGACACGGATAGTGGAGTCGATCCGGGAGAGCTAGTCTGCATCCAGAAACTCGGGAATAGACGCGGAGCACCCGGAGGCACAGGGGTTGAAAATAACCTAATCGATTGAATTAATAGGTAATTAATTCTTTGCGACCTTTGCGTTTAGCATGCGCGTTTCCGGACGGACACTAGCGCTCTGCGACTGCAAGCCAGTTGTTGCGACGCGGTGAAAATCAAAGTGAAAACAGTCGAAACCGACATCGTCATCTTCGGCGGCGGCATCGCCGGTCTCTGGACCCTGACCCGCCTGCGCCAGGCCGGTTACGCCTGTCTGTTGCTGGAGTCGGGGTACCTCGGCGGGGTGCAGACGATGGCCTCCCAGGGGATCATCCATGGTGGCACAAAGTACGCACTGGCCGGCAAGCTGACTGGCTCCTCCCAGGCGATTCGCGAGATGCCACAGATCTGGCGTGACTGCCTAGCTGGCCGTGGCGAGATCGATCTGAGCCGGGTACGGCTACTCGCCTCGCATCAGCACCTCTGGTCGAATGGCATGCTCTCGCGGATGGCGGGTTTCTTCGCCGGTAAGGTGATGCAGAGCCGGATCAGCGAGGTGCAGGGGGAAGATCGTCCCGCACTGTTTCGTGACCCAGCGTTCCACGGCAGCGTCTACCAGCTCGATGAGCCGGTGCTCGACATCGCTTCCTTAATTATGGAACTGCAACGTCAACACGGCGACTGTTGTCTGCAGCTGGCGGGGCCAGAAGTGGTCGAGTTCTGTTCTGAAAACCATCTAAGGCTGCAGGGCGAGGATGGCCGTCAGCTGGAGATCCGCTCCCGGCGCATCCTGCTCAGTGCCGGTGCCGGTAACCAGACACTGCTGCGCCGGCTCGGCCGCGACACCCCGGCGATGCAGCGTCGCCCGCTGCAGATGGTGATGCTGCGTGGTGCACTGCCGCCGCTCTATGCCCACTGTCTCGGCGCCAGCGCCAATCCGCGCCTAACGATCACCAGCTACCCAGTGGCGGATGGCACGCAGGTCTGGTACCTGGGAGGCGAGATCGCCGAAAATGGCGTTGGCCGCGATGCCGATGCGCAGATAGCCGCGGCGCAACAAGAGCTGCAGGCGCTGCTGCCTTGGGTCGATCTGAGAGGCGTGCAGTGGGCGACGCTGAACGTGGATCGCGCCGAACCCCGCCAGCCTGACGGCAAGCGCCCCGATAATCCTTATCTGGAGGAACGGGATGGTGTGCTGGTCGGTTGGCCCACCAAGCTGGCCTTTGCGCCGCTGCTGGCGCGCCAGGTGGAGGCGCAGTTGCGCAGCGCTGGCATCGAACCAAATCTACCAGAGGTGGTGCCTGACTGGCCCGCCCCACAACGGGCAGCACTGCCCTGGGAACACGCACAATGGAGCTGAGACCGCTTGGCACGACCGGCATCCAGGTCAGCCCGCTGGGGCTGGGCACGGTGAAGTTTGGCCGCAACCAACAGGTGAAGTACCCGAGTCGGTTCGAGATCCCGGATGACCGGGCGGTGCGGGAGCTGCTGACGCTGAGCCGCGATCTGGGCATCAACCTGATCGATACCGCCCCCGCCTACGGCAATAGCGAGCAGCGCCTCGGCGAGCTGCTGCCTGGCAGTCGTCACGACTGGGTGATTGCCACCAAGGTGGGGGAGATCTTCGAGGCGGGCGAGTCGCGCTTCGATTTTTCCGCCGAGCATACCCGCGCCAGCGTGGAGCGCAGTCTGCGGCGCTTGAGAACCGACTATCTGGATCTGGTGCTGATCCACTCCCAGGGTAAGGATCTGCGAATCCTTGAACAGGAGCCAGTGCTGGATACCCTGCGTCAACTCAAACAAGAGGGCAAGCTGCGGGCCATCGGTATGTCGAGCAAGACCATTGAGGGTGGGCTGCAGGTGGTGCAGAAGTGCGATCTGGTGATGGTGACCTGTAATCTTGATTACAACGAAGAGCTGCCGGTGCTGCAGGCGGCGGCGGATGCGGGCAAGGGGGTGTTGGTGAAAAAGGGACTGATGAGTGGCCATCTGCAGGGGGCCGAGGGCGTTCTCCGCTCGATGGCGTTCATCTTCGACCAGCCCGGCGTCAGCAGCATGATCATCGGCACCATCAATCCGGCACATCTGCGTTCAAACGTGACGGCGATTGAGGCCGTCCTGGCTGGTCGCTGATGCGCGGCCTCTACACCTTGCTGGTCTATCTGCTGCTGCCGCTGGTGGTGCTGCGGCTCTTCTGGCGCAGCCTGCGCGCGCCGGCCTACCGGCAGCGCTGGCTGGAGCGGTTTGGTTCACTGCCGCTGGCCCTGCAGCAGGATTCGATCTGGCTGCATGCGGTCTCGGTGGGCGAGGTGCAGGCCGCCCAGCCGCTGATCCGTGAGCTGCTGCTGCGCTATCCGCAGATGCCGCTGGTGGTCACTACCACCACCCCCACCGGTGCCAGGCGGGTTGATGAGCTGTTTGGCGGTGAGGTGCACCACCTCTATGCCCCACTGGATGTGCCGCTGGTGGTGCGGCGTTTTTTCCGTGCCCTGCGACCGCGTATCCTGATCCTGATGGAGACCGAGATTTGGCCCAATCTGCTGCATGAGTGTCAGCGGCGGGGAGTGCCTTCACTGCTGGCGAATGCGCGTCTCTCGGCTCGTTCGGCGCGCCGCTATCAGCGGCTGGCTGGTCTGACTCGGCAGACCCTGCAGCGGATCGATCTGATTGCCGCCCAGGGTGAGCGGGACGCAGAACGCTTCATCGGCCTGGGTGCTATCTCCGAGCGGTTGCTGGTGAGCGGCAGTGTCAAGTTTGATCTGCGCCTGCCGGCGAGCCTGCGTGAGCAGGTCGATGTGCTGCGCCGCGAGTGGGGGCAGGAGCGACCGGTATGGATCGCTGCCAGCACCCACGAGGGTGAGGAGGGACCGATCCTTGAGGCCCACGCGCAGGTTCGTGAGCGTCTGCCGAATGCGCTGCTGGTGCTGGTGCCGCGTCATCCGGAACGTTTCGAGCGGGTCGCCGAGCTGGTGAGTGTCAGTCGGATGGCGATGGTGCGCCGCTCGCAGCAGCGTCCCTGCAGCGGGAGCACTGCGGTGTTTCTCGGCGACAGCATGGGGGAGCTGCCGTTGTTTCTCGGTGCTGCCGATCTGGCCTTCATCGGGGGCAGTCTGGTGCCGGTGGGTGGGCATAACATCCTCGAGGCGGCGGCCCAGGGGGTGCCGGTGGTGTTTGGCCCGCATGTGTTCAACTTTGCCGAGATCAGTGAGCTGTTTCTGGTCCAGGGTGCGGCCCGCCAAGTGCAGGATGTCGCCGGGCTGGTCGCCCTGTTGCTGAGCTGGCTGGGAGATGCCAGTCAGCGTAGCGTGGTGGGTGAGCGGGGCCGGGAGCTGGTGGAGGCCAACCGTGGTGCGCTGCAGCGGCTGCTGCAGCAGGTCGATCAGCTGTTAGCCGGCGGGCGGCGCTAACGAAAAAGTTGTGTGACCTCTTTGAAGTGGGCGTGGCCGGCGTCACTTAGCCACTCATAGGCGACCGATTCCGCATTGCTGATGATGACCTCGCCGCCACGCAAGCGTTCGATGGCGTTGCGGCGGTTATTGGATGAGCGGGAGGCGATAGCGTCTTCCACCACAAATACCTGATACCCCCACTGCTGCAGGCCGGATGCCGTCTGCAGCACACAGATGTGGGATTCCAGGCCAACGATGATGATCTGCTTACGCTCTTCGGCGCGCTCAAGCTCTTCCTCGAAGCCGGGGGCGGTGCAGCAGGAGAAGGCGAGCCTGTCTTTGGCATCCACCTCGGGGGCAAGGTGCTGGGTGATCTCAGGCAGGGTGCGTCCAAGGCCCTTGGCGTAGTGCTCCGAGAGCACCACTGGGATCTCCAGTATCCGGGCCGCCTGGCTCAGGCGGTTGATGTTGATTAGCATCTGCTCGCGATGCGGCGTGTACATCGCCTTCGCCAGCTTCTCCTGCACATTGATGATCAGCAACTGGGAGCTTTTTGCATGGGCAAGCGGTAGTCTTACTTTGTGCAGATTCATCGCGCATCTCGTTTTGTCGAAAGGGTCAGGCGCAATGCGCAGAGAATCGGCTCCCGGCGCTTGGCTTCAGAACTCAAATGACTTCGCTGGCGCGGCTCCCTGCAACGCCTTCAGTTCAGTCTCGAGGATAGCCTCTTCACGGAACGCGCGCTCCGATTCTCGGGTAATTAGCAGCAGCTCCATTACCGGTGCCTCACCGACCGCGATAAACAAACGTCCGCCGGGCTTCAGCTGGGAGCGGAAGATCTCTGCCTGCTCACTGGTGGGGACCGAGCCGGAGACCAGGATGGCGTCAAACGGACCTTTGATCGACGGGGTCTGCAGCGCATTGCCGGTGCTCAGCGAGACGTTGTGGATGCCCATCTCGTCGAGGCGGGCGGCTGCCTGCTCGGTGAAGTCGGGATGGATGTCGATGCTGACCACCTGCCGCGCGAGCTTCGCCAGACAGGCGGTGAGAAAACCGCTGCCGGTGCCGACCTCATAGACCAGATCAGAGGGCTGGATATCGAGCGACTGCAGCGCCTTGCCTTCGATGCGCGGGAAGAGCATCGTCTCGCCGTGGCCGAGCGGGATCTCGCAATCGGCAAATGCCAGGCCGCGGTAGGCCGCCGGCGCAAAAGCCTCGCGGGGTAGCGTCTGCAGGGTCTCCAGTGCCGCCGGGGAGAGGACCTCCCAGGGCCGGATCTGCTGCTCGATCATATTGAAGCGGGCCCGTTCGATACTGCTCTCGATCATTGGTAAAACCTTGTGCCTAATATTGAATTGACTTTGCCAAACAAGCCTACGGATTTTGCCTCTTTCAGGCAAGGCGGAGGGGTGCGGTGGTAGAGAGGAGGCTAGACTCCGAGGTGCTGGAGCTGGGGGCTGTGGATCTGAATAACTGTTGGACGTTTTCCCTGCATGATGATCGTGGCGGTTGATAACCCCGTGATGTTTATTGGCTTTAAGTTGGGACGGAATTGCATTGCATGGCGCCATCTATATACTGTTCCGGGATTGCAGCGGAGGGGTGATAAGCCCCAATCAACGTGGCGCCATGGTCGGCGCAGTAAACAACCCCCACACAGTGAGACAACCAGCTAGGGGCGCCTGATTTTCAGGCTGAGAGAGACCCTTACCACCTGATCCGGTTAATGCCGGCGTAGGGAAGCTGAACGCACCGACAGCGCTCGCTTCCCTCTGTATCTTGAGAGCAGCCACCATGAGCGCCATCCCAGAAGATTTCATCAAAAAGACCGCCAACCTCTCCGAAGAGGTGACCCGTCCCTTCTTCAAGTCGAAGAAGATCTATGTCGAGGGTTCGCGCCCCGATATCCGCGTGCCGATGCGCGAGATCGAGCAGGATCCCACCGCCGCCAGTTTCGGTGCGGAAGAGAACCCGCCGATCACCGTCTACGACACCTCTGGTCCTTTTACCGACCCGGAGCAGAAGATCGACCTGATGAAGGGCATGCCCGACCTGCGCTCTGGCTGGATCGATGAGCGGAATGACACCGAACAGCTGAAGGGCCCCAGCTCTGAATACGGTCGTGCCCGCCAGGGCGACCCGGAACTGGCCGGTCTGCGCTTCGAGCACATTCGCGCCCCGCGTCGTGCCAAGCCGGGCCAGAACGTCACCCAGATGCACTACGCCCGCCAGGGCATCATCACTCCGGAGATGGAGTTCGTGTCGATCCGCGAGAACTGCCGTCTGCAGGAGATGAAGGCCGATCCACGCTACGCCAAACTGCTACGCCAGCATGCCGGTGAGCCGATGGGCGCGCAGATCCCTGATGAGATTACCCCGGAGTTTGTGCGCTCTGAGATCGCCGCCGGGCGTGCCATCATTCCCGCCAACATCAACCACCCGGAGATGGAGCCGATGATCATTGGTCGCAACTTCCGGGTGAAGATCAATACCAACATCGGTAACAGCGCCGTCAGCTCGTCCATCGACGAGGAGGTGGAGAAGATGGCCTGGTCCGCCCGTTGGGGCGGCGATACCCTGATGGACCTTTCCACTGGCAAAAACATCCACGAGACCCGTGAGTGGATCCTGCGCAATAGCCCCATGCCGATCGGCACCGTGCCCATCTATCAGGCACTGGAGAAGGTCAACGGCAAGTCCGAGGATCTCACCTGGGAGATCATGCGCGATACCCTGATCGAGCAGGCAGAGCAGGGCGTCGACTACTTCACCATTCATGCTGGCGTGCTGTTGCGTCACGTGCCGCTGACGGCTGATCGCGTCACCGGTATCGTCTCCCGTGGCGGCTCGATCCTCGCCAAGTGGTGTCTGGCCCATCATGAGGAGAATTTTCTCTACACCCACTTCGAAGATATCTGCGAGATCATGAAGGCCTACGACGTCGCCTTCTCTCTGGGTGACGGCCTGCGACCCGGCTGCCTGGCTGATGCTAACGACGCCGCCCAGTTCGGTGAGCTGGAGGCCCTGGGGGAGCTCACAAAGATCGCCTGGAAACATGACGTGCAGGTGATGATCGAAGGCCCTGGCCATGTGCCGATGCAGATGATCAAAAAAAACATGGACAAGGAGTTGGCCGACTGTTTCGAGGCGCCGTTTTATACCCTCGGCCCACTGGTCACCGATATCTCCCCCGGCTACGATCACTTCAGCTCAGGCATCGGTGCGGCACAGATCGGTTGGTATGGCACCGCTATGCTCTGCTACGTCACGCCCAAGGAACATCTGGGCCTGCCGAATAAAGAAGACGTGCGGGAAGGCATCATTACCTACAAGGTTGCGGCCCACGCCGCCGACCTGGCTAAGGGTTTTCCCGGCGTCCAGCTACAGGACAACGCTATGTCCAAGGCGCGCTTCGAGTTCCGCTGGGAGGATCAGTTCGCCCTCGGCCTCGATCCGGAAAAGGCTCGCGACTTCCATGACGAGACCATGCCCCACGACTCCCACAAGGTGGCGCATTTCTGCTCCATGTGCGGCCCCCATTTCTGCTCTATGAAGATCACCCAGGAGGTGCGCGAATTCGCCGCCAAACAGGGGATTTCAGAGATCGACGCGTTGAAGCAGGGTATGAATGAGAAGTCGGTGGAGTTTAAGCAGCAGGGCAGCGAGATATATAAAGAGATCTGACCCACGCCTCCTCACCAAGGCACCAAGGAAGACCCAAGGGGTCGGAGTCAAACCGTACTACGGCGTTACGGCTAGGTGGCGCGTGTTATCCGGTTTGACTCCGACCCCTTTTATTTTAAATTGCATCCTCAGAAAAAATGAAAAAAAACATAACGACCAGTGAAGGAGGCGGGGATGGTCAGGCAGCATCGCCGCAAGGACAAGCCGCTCAGCATCAATCTGAATTGGATTGTTCTAAGTGTGAAGCAAGGTATCGCTGCCTGGGGGAGGGACTCAGTGAAGAGCAGCTGCTGGGGCTACGTAAGATTACTCGTACCCTGGGTCCTTTCCAGCCCGGAGAGGCCATCTTCAGGGTAGAGGGCAAATTCAAGTCCTTGTTTGTCATTCAGTCGGGTGCTGCCAAGATCGAAACCGCTTCTTTCGAGGGTGCGAAATTGGTGGATGGTTTCTTTTTTCGGGGCGACCTGGTGGGCCTGGAGTCGATCGGTGCCCAGCAATATGGCCACGATGCCATCGCATTGGAGCGGACTCTGGTTTGTGAACTCCCTTTTAATCAGCTTGAGTCGCTTTGTTCGTTTGTGCCGAGGCTACAACGGAAGCTATTGATCATTCTGGGGCAGAAGATTCGCTACACGAACGAGACCATCGTGCATGGGCGCTATGTGAGTGGTGAAAAGCGTCTGCTATTTTTTCTGCAGATGCTTTGCGAAAAGAAGATTATTAAGAAAAATGACAATACAGGCAGCGTGGATCTGCCCATGTCAAAAGGAGATATCGCCAGTTATCTGGGTTTGCGACCTGAATCCCTTAGCCGGGTGCTGACCAAGCTCCAGAGTGACGGCATTATTCGAAACCATACAAAGAAGATAGAGTTTCTAGATATCAAGGCAATCCTGCAGCAAGTGTGCAGGTAACACGGAGAAGTTGTTCCGTCTAAAATTTGCAAATTTGGGATCAGAGTAAAAATCACATCATCCCACTATGAGTTTTTACACTGACCCCCAATATCCTAAGAAGAAGCTCGATTTTCTTCCCAAACACCTGAAGGAGTCGAAGCGGATCGCCTTCGCCGAGCAGCGCCTCTGAGCGGAGCGGTTGCGCCGCCAGTGGATTTGACGGTGAGGCTATCAGGAACGGCGGCGTCCAATTGGGCGCTGCCGTTTTTTTGTTGCCCGGTTGTTTTTTTTGCGGAAGAAGCCGCGCAGGCGCTCCCGCAGCGGCAAGTTTTGCATCGGGCAGGCGCTGGTGATACTGACAGGCTGGCTCGACTGTGGTTGGTCGGCATTCACCACCCGCCCATCGGCCAGCTTAATCAGGCGTCCGGCGGCCTGTATTACGTCCGGATCGTGGGAGGAGATCAGGAAGGTCGTACCCAACTTCTGATTCAGCCCCTGCATTAACTGGATCAGATCCCGCCCGGTGCTGGAGTCGAGATTCGCGGTGGGCTCATCCGCCAGTACGATGCGAGGTTCGCTGGCCAGCGCCCGGGCAACTGCAACCCGCTGTTGTTGGCCGCCGGAGAGCTGGTCCGGGCGGCGATAGCCAAGATGCTCTATACCGACCTCGTTCAGCCAGTGGTTGGCGATCGCCTCGCTCTGCTTGCGGCTCTTGCCCTGCAGCTGACAGACATAGGCGACATTCTCCCGCGCGCTGAGCACCCGCACCAGATTGTAAGACTGGAACACAAAGCCGATGTTTCGCAGCCGGAACTGGCTGCGCTGCTGTTCGGGTTGGGCAAGGATGTTCTTTCCGTCGATGAGAATCTGCCCCCGGTCTGCAGACTCCAGTGCGCCGATCAGGTTGAGCAGGGTGCTCTTGCCCGAACCGGAGCGTCCCGCCAGCACCGTAAACTCGCCGGGCTTGATGTGTAGGTTGATACCGTTGAGGGCGGGATAGGGCATGGTGCCGACCCAGTAGCACTTGTAGATATCTTTGGCCTCGATGATGTTGTTGCTTTTGTTTTCTTGCATGGGCTTACTGGATTCTTAGAGATTGGCTGAGCTGGATGCGAGTGGCCTGCCAGGCGGGATAGATACCGGCCACCAGCGAAGCAATCAGGGTGGTGCCGAGGATACGCCGGGTGCTCTCGGCGCTCAGGTTCGGCACGATGACCGGGTCCATATAGAAAAACTGGAAGGCATTGGCATAGGCGGAGAGGTCGACTCCCTGATCGGCCAGTGCAAACACCACCGCGCCACCGACCAGATAACCGAGCAGACTACCGAACAGGATCAGCATTACCGCCTCCAACAGCAGCATGGCAAAGATCTGCCGGCGACGGGTGCCCACTGCAAGCATGATCGCCAGCTCCTTCTGCCGCTCATGCAAGGCGATCAGCATGGTGTTGAGGATCTCCACCAGCACCAGCAGTGCCACGACCAGGATGATTACCAGCCCGTAGGCATCACTAAAGTCGAGCCACTGGCGGACCATTGGATCGAGAGCCTTCCAGGTGAGGATTTCGTAGTCCTGCTCCGAGAGAAGCTGGCGTAGGATGCGCCGGATGCGGTCGGTATCCTGGTGTTGCTGGGCGCGGATAACGATGTCGGTGACCACTCCCGGCATGCCGAGCCAGAGTTGCGTCGAATCGAGCGGGATCAGTGCCAGGGTGCGGTCGATTTGCGGTGCGCCCGACTCGATGACGCCACGCAGGAAGAAGATCTCTGAGACCATCTTGCCGCTGGCAGTCTGTGACATCAGCACCACCCGATCGCCCAGTTTTGCGCCGATATTCTGTGCCACGGTTGCGCCAAGCAGTAGATCGTGGGCCATACCTGGATTGAGCCAGCGCCCCTGCACCACAGATTCGTGCATGTGGGTGACCCAGGTCTCCTGTTCGGGGTCGATGGCCATGATCTGCACGCCGGCACTGTTGCCGCCGCGTGAGATTAGCCCGGAGCTGCGGATGCGCTGGGTCCAGCTCTGGATCTCGATGATGCTCGACATCAGGCTAGTCACCTCCTCGGGCAGCTCGATGTGATCAGCCAGGTTCTGCGATGCCTCGAAACCCTGTGCATGCACCTGCACATGGCCGGTGAAACTAAGGATGAAGTTGGTGCGCATCTGCTCGAGCCAGCCATCGTTGAGCGCGCCGAGCAGGGTCAGGGTGGCGATACCGAAGATCATCACGGAGAGGGTGATGAGGGTGCGCCGCGGATTGCGCCAGAGATTACGCAGACTCAGCTGCAGATAGAGGCGGGCGGGGAGCCTGGTTGCGTCAGACATGGCGCAGCGCCTCGGCGGGTTGCAGCCGGCTGACTCGCCGCGCGGGGTAGATGCCCGCCAGCAGGGAGGTGAGCAGGATTGCCAGGGTGGTGATGCCGAGATGTTGCAGGTTGAGATTCGGGTAGATCAGCGGGTCGACATAGAAGCGGGTGGTGGAGCCCAGCAGCAGCGACAGATCGATGCCGGTGTGTTGGGTGAGCAGCACAATTGCAATACCGAGCAGAATGCCGCAGAAGATGCCAAGCAGGCCGATCGCCAGCGCCTCGCTGAGGATCATCAGGGTGAGTTGACGGGGCTGGGTGCCGATCGCCATGAATATACCAAATTCGCGGGTGCGTTCAAGCATCGACAGCAACAGGGTATTGAGTTCACCGGCCAGCACAATGAACAACACAACGCCGAGGAACAGGTAGAGGAAGCCGTTGTGCAGGGTGATCCACTCCTGCATCACCGGAAACATGTCGCTCCAGGCCATCACCTCCAGGTCCTGATCGGCTAGTGTCAGCAGAAGATCCGCCTTCAGCGAATTGAGGCGCTCTTCCGGAACCCTGACCACCAGGTCTGTAACGCCACCGGGGAAGTCGAGCATCTCCTGCAGTGCGCTTAGGCTGGTGAGCGCCATGCCACGGTCGAGCCCCATCTCACCGCTGGTGATGATGCCAATCAGACGGAACTCCTCCGCCACCAGCGCACCAAAGCGGTCATAGCCGAGCAGCACCAGGGAGTCGCCAAGCCCGATCTTGAGATTGCGCGCGGTGGTGGCGCCGAGGATGCAGACAAACGTATCGCCGGGCTGTAGGAAACGCCCCTCGCCGATGCGCTCTTTCAGCTTGGTGACGCGGGGTTCGTGCACTGGGTCCATGCCGATCAGCATCACCCCTTCGGTGGTGGTGTCGGAGGCGGCTAGGGCGAAGCTCTCTAGACGTGGGCTCCATGTGTTCGCACCGAGTCGGTTGAGGGTTTGAGTTACCTGATCGGGATGGCGCAGATGGAGTGAGAGCTTGGGGTTTTCAAAGAATCCTTGGCGGTGGATCTGCAGGCTGCCGATGATCGACTCCTGAAAGTTCTGCAACATGTTGTGGTGCAGGCCATCGTTAAAGCCCCAGAGGAAGATCAACGAGGCGAGGCCGGTTGCGATCGCTCCCACCGTGAGCAGGGTGCGGCGCAGATTGTCGCTCAGGCTGCGCAGTGCGACAGCAAGAATCAGTCGGTTGGCCGAGCTTGCAGTGTTCCCCATGAGCAGGAGTATCGACTATTTTTTCTTTGCCTGTGGGGCAAACAACGCCTCATCCAGGGGTTGGTTGAAGGATGCTGATTTGATGGTGATGACGGTGCGCCTGCCAGGCTGGCCTTGTGGCTGCATGATCATGCGGGTGGGGATGTTGCGGCCACCAAGTTTCTGCACCGCTTCAAACTTTAGCTGCCGACCGCCTGTGGGGTCATTGCAGCCGTAGGTGATGGAGAGCGGGATGCCGTCGCCGCGGATCTGCTGCTGCAGCTTGCTCCAGCTGACCTTGGCGTTGGGTTTGGGCTGGGAGGTGATGGTGATGAGCGCAGTTTTGCCTTCACCCTGGCGTGCGGTGATGTGGTGGGTGTAGTCATCGATCAACGAGTTGGCTTCGAGCAGATCCTGGTTGTTGAAGTCAGAACCCATCCAGGCATCGTGCATCATCGCCGGGGAGATGGCGATCTGACGGCGTAACTTAGGGAGAAACATCGAGAGCTGGTCGCCGATCTTTAAAAATACCGTGCCCTTGGTCTTGCGTGGCGAGAGTATCTCCATGCGGAAACGGTTGTTGGGATAGTCGTCGTGGCTGACAAACTCCATGGTGCGCTGCCAATCGGGGCGGATGATCTCGAGCTTATATTGGGCGATAGTGCCGCTGGAGCGCATCAGTGTCTCGCTCTTCTGCAGCAGCGCGATCGCCTCCGGGTCGCTCTGTTCTGCAGCTAGCGGCCAGCAGAGAAGGAGTAGAAGTGCAGTTAGCAGGATGCGGCTGTAGGTCATCGCCAGGTCTCCAGATCAGAACGGTTGTGTGGCCGCTTGGCCGCGCAATATAAGAATAGTCTGCTTGGCTATTATAAGCCGACTTTATGATCCTGCCGCTAGCGGCTGCTGTGGAGGCGGTTCATCGCCTGTGGCAACTCGCCCTGAATCAGGAGCTCGAGGCAGTCAGCGGCCTTGTCGATGGCATCCTCGATCTCGCTACGCTGCTGTTTGGAGGGGCGCCCCAGCACATAGTTAGTGACCGGTCCCTTCTGCTGGGGGCGGTCGATGCCGATGCGTAGGCGCAGGAAGTCACGGCTGCCGATGGCGCTCATGATGTCGCGTAGACCGTTATGCCCGGCGTGGCCGCCGCCGCGCTTGAGGCGGGCCTGGCCGGTGGGTAGATCGAGTTCGTCATGGGCGACCAGGATCTCTTCAGGAGCGATCTTGAAATAGCTGGCAAGGCTCGACACCGACTGACCGCTGCGATTCATGAAGGTAGATGGCATCAACAGCCGGCAGTCACGTCCGCTGACGCTGATGCGGCAGAGCTGGCCATGGTGGCGCGATTCAGCGCGAAAGCTGCCGTTGTAGCGCCTGGCGAGTTGTTCGACGAACCAGAAGCCGGCGTTGTGACGGGTCTCAGCGTAGTCGCCACCCGGGTTTCCGAGTCCGGCGATGAGTTTGATGGGGTGGGCGTTGATGGGTGGCATAAACGGTTGGAGCGGGGCAGGCAGAGCCTGCCCCGCAGGGCGGCAGGTTTACTCTGCAGCGCCCTCTTCAGTCTCATCCTCGTCAGCTGCGGCGTGGCCGCTATGGATGTTGACCACGATGGTGTCCTCATGCTCACTGGAGGGCAGCTCCACACCTGCGGGCAGTTTCAGCTCGGAGAGGTGGATGGCATCGCCAACGTTCATCTCGCCCATGTCGACTTCGATGAACTCGGGCAGATCCTTCGGCAGGCAGGTGATCTCCACATCACTGAGCATGTGGGAGGCCTGGCCACCCGCCTTGGTGCCGGGTGCGGTTTCTTGGTTGGTGAAGTGCAGCGGCACTTGCATGCGGATCTTCTCGCCGGCGCTGATGCGCTGGAAGTCGATGTGCATGATGAACGGCTTGGCTGGGTGGCGCTGCAGATCCTTCAGCACCACCTGCTCAGTGGCGTCACCAACCTTCAGGTTGAGGATGTGGGAGTAGAAGGCCTCATGATCCAGGTGCAGGATCAGCTCGTTGTGGGCCAGCGAGATCATGGAGGGTTCCTGGTGGCCACCGTAGATGATGCCGGGGACCATGCCGGTGCGGCGCAGGCGGCGGCTCGCACCTTTCCCTGTATCGCTCCTGGGCTGTGCAGTAATTTCAAAACTGACGGACATGTCAATCTCCTGATTAATCATTTTGATTGGATTGCGCTGCCCCGCGACCAAGGCGGCGCCTGTCACGCCGGAATTCCGGCGAACGCGCGATTCTATCAGGATTGCAGGGATTTACCAGTGGTCGTGCTGGTGACTTGAGGTGTGGATCAGTCGACAAACAGTGAGCTGACCGACTCCTCGCCGCTGATGCGGCGCATAGTCTCGGCCAGCAGCTCGCCGATGCTGACCTGACGGATCCTGTCGCAGGCCGCGGCCGCATCCGAGAGCGGAATGGTGTTGGTCACCACCAGCTCGTCGAGTACCGAGTTGCTGATGTTGTCTACCGCCGGGCCGGAGAGTACCGGGTGTGTGCAGTAGGCGACGACCTTAGCGGCACCATGCTCCTTGAGGGCTTGGGCAGCTTGGCAGAGGGTGCCGGCGGTGTCGACCAGGTCGTCGATCAGCACACAGCTGCGCCCCTCCACTTCACCGATGATGTTCATCACCTTGGCCTCGTTGGGGCGTGGGCGGCGTTTGTCGATGATCGCCAGATCGGCGTCGTCGAGTCGCTTGGCCAGCGCCCGGGCGCGCACCACGCCGCCGACATCGGGGGAGACTACCATCAGGTCCGGGTGGCGCTGGCGCCAGACATCGCTGAGCAGGATCGGTGAGGCGTAGACGTTGTCTACCGGGATGTCGAAAAAGCCCTGAATCTGATCTGCGTGCAGATCGACCGTGAGCACCCGATCGGCACCGGCTGTGCTGATCATCTTGGCGGCAAGGCGGGCGGTGATCGGGACCCGGGAGGAGCGGGGGCGGCGATCCTGGCGGGCGTAGCCGAAGTAGGGGATGACAGCGGTGATGCGATTGGCCGATGAGAGACGCATTGCGTCGATCATCACCAGCAGTTCCATCAGGTTTTCGTTGGTTGGCGCTGAGGTGGGCTGGACGATAAACACGTCCCGACCGCGCACGTTCTCCTGGATCTCGGCCATTACCTCGCCGTCACTGAAACGCCCAATTTGGGCCTTGCCGAGCGGCATGTTCAGGTGGCTGGCGATCTCGCTGGAGAGGCTTGGGTTGGCGTTTCCGGAAAAAACCATCATGGCACTGGTAGGCACAGCGGACCCCCGATATCGGTCTGTTGCTAGTGTGGTTAACCGGGTGGAGCCGGCGCCCTGGGCGTCTGTGAGAATCGACTCTGACAGGCAGCCCCATTAGATTTGGCTGGGGCGGTAGGACTCGAACCTACGTATGCCGGGATCAAAACCCGGTGCCTAGCCACTTGGCGACGCCCCAATTAACTCGAATCGATCCTGTCGAACAGCGGGGAGCGGTTGAGCCCCCGCGCGACAAAACCCTGAAATCGTTCCGGCAGCCGCGAGCATGCGCTCTCTGCCTCGGCCTGGCTGTTAAACTCGCCATAGATGCAGGCGCCGGTTCCTGTCATGCGGGCGGTTGTGATCTCACCCAGCCAGGCCAGCGCATCGGCGACCTGTGGATGGCGTTTTGCCACCACCGGGAGGCAGTCGTTCGCTCTGTCGCCCCCCAGGAAGTCGGCTATTTTGATGTGGGGTGAGTTGCGTGTCAAATCGGCGGCACTGAAGACGTCGGCGGTGGAGACATGGCACCCAGGATGCACGATCAGATACCAGGGGCAGTTGAGTTCCATGTTGCTGAGAGTTTCGCCAATGCCCTCGGCCCAGGCGGCGTGGCCGTGGATGAAGATGGGGACATCGGCCCCCAGCGAGAGGCCGAGCTGGGCCAGCTCCTGTTGTGACAGGTTGGTGTTCCATAGCCGGTTGAGCGCAACCAGGGTGGTGGCGGCATCGGAGCTGCCGCCGCCTAGGCCGCCGCCCATCGGCAGTCGCTTGTCGATGTGGATCTCTGCTCCAAGCCGGCACTGACTGGTTTGTTGTAGCAGGTGAGCGGCGCGGACTGTCAGGTCGTGCTCGGGAGCGACGCCGGGGAGAGGGGTGCGCAGGCGGATGGCGCTGTCATCGGTGGGGGTGAAGTGCAGCTGGTCGGCCAGGTCGAGAAACTGAAATACTGTCTGCAGTTCGTGGTAGCCATCGGCGCGCCGGCCCACCACGCGCAGCATCAGGTTCAGCTTGGCCGGCGCCGGCCAGAGGCCCTGGGAATCATTGGCGCTCATTTGCTCTGCGGGAGGCGTCCCTGTTCGCTGCCGGTAAGGCGCTTGCGTACTGGGCGGATGAAGCGGTTGCGGGGCTCCCGCTGCATTGCCTCCTGCCAGATCTGCAATGCTTCGCGATGCAGGCCAAGCTGCCAGAGTACTTCGCCGAGGTGGGCGGCTATCTCGGCGTCCTTACTCTGTTGCGCGGCATGTTCGAGATGGTGGCGCGCCTGCTCGACATTGCCCATGCGGTACTCGACCCAGCCGATACTGTCGAGGATCGCCGGATTGTCCGGCTGCAGCGCCAGTGCGCGTTCGATGTAGCGCTTGGCCTCGTGCAGGCGTTTGGTTTTGTCAGCTAGGGTATAGCCCAGCGCATTGAGGGCGTCGGCGTGATTGGGATCCTTGTCGAGAATGCGTCGCAGATCCTGTTCCATCTGTTCGATCGCACCCAGATCGGCAGCATTGATGCCGCGTGCGTAGAGTAGATCGAGGTTATCAGGATCCGCTTTCAGTGCGCTGTCGTAGATTCCCATCGCGGATGCAAAGTCGCCGGTGCTGCGTAGCAGCTCCGCCTCGATCAGGTTGATCCGAAGTTGATGTTGCGGGGTGCGCAGGCGCAGTCGTTGCAGTAGCTCGCGGGCGCGTTTGATCTCGCCCTTGTTGGTCAGCAGTCGTGCGGTGCGGAGGCGGGCGTCAATTTGGTTGCCGCCGCCGCTGACCTGTTGATAGTGGCTGATGGCGTTGTCGTGCTGTTCCTGGATCTCGTTGATCAAACCCAGATAGTAATGGGCGTCGTCTTTTTTCTGGCCGTGCTCGATGAGGCTGGTGAAATACTCCTTGGCCTCGTCGTAGTGTTTGAGCTGGGTCGAAAGCACGCCCAAGGCGTAGCCGATGTCGGCGTTCTCCGGTGACTGCTGATGGAGCTTGATGAAGTGTGCACGGGCCTGTTCGGTCTGATTCTGTTCCAGCAGGGTGCGGGCCAGCGTGGTGCGTAGCTTTTTGTCCGATGGGTTGTCGGCAACGGCTGCCTTGAGTTCATCTAACCCTGCATCTGGATTGCCTTGCAGGATCAGGGTGCGAGCCAGTAGCAGCCGAGCCTGTGGCCAGCCGGGCTTGAGATTGAGTGCGGTGCGGACCTGCTGTTCGGCGATGTCGTGGCGTTTAGCGTGGTTCGCGGTCACTGCGAGGGCGTAGAGTGCTGCAGGATTCTGTTGTTGTCCGGCGGTGATCTGCTGCATCAGTGCAAGCGCCTTGCCGGGGGTGTTGCTCTTCTCTGCGATTGCGGCGGCCTGCAGATAGCCGGATTTGCCCTGTTGGTTGGCCAGTTCGGCAACGCGCTTCAGGTGAAACAAGGTTTTCGAGTCAGCGTTGTGTTTTGCATGCAGCAGAGCGGCGATCTGATGCGCCTTGAGTGAGTTGGGTTCGAGTTCGATCCAGAGCGTCAGGGCCTTCTCAGTGTTCTGGTGTTGATTCGATAGCAGAGCAAGCCGGCTGGCGCGTTGGGCCATTCCCGGGTTTCGAGACTGAAGTGCCGCCCGGTAGGCATGCTGGAATGCAGTCTGGCTGTCACCGCGTTGGTTGGCGATCTCTCCTACCAGGGTGTCGTAAATGAGGTCAGGAGTGAGTCTCGCCGCGCCGGGCTGGGGGGCTGGGGCGGAAGGGGTGGGGGGTTCGCTGGGCGTGGTGGTGGCCGCGCCGGTCGGCGGCACGGGGCCGCTTGCGCAGCCAGTCAGGATGAGTGTCAGCACTATGCTGGTTACACGAATCGACATCGGTTTTTGCAGATTCCTTGAGCGCCTATTTCAAACTAGTAAATAGGGATTGGCCGCTTGCTGCAAGTGAAAAAAATCGAAGTGGGGGCTCAGCTTGTATGGGGCTTGACAAAGGTTTTTTTAAACTGACAAAAAAATAGGGTGACAGGGAGGAAATATCCATTATAATGCGCGGCTCGTTTGCTGGGATTCGATCTGTCGCTGCAGGTCAGCTTGACATTGCGTTTTTTGCGGAATAGGATGCCCGGCTCGCGTTTGGAGGGGTTCCCGAGTGGCCAAAGGGATCAGACTGTAAATCTGACGGCTCCGCCTTCGGAGGTTCGAATCCTCCCCCCTCCACCAGATTTTTTGATGTTGAATCGGCTTGGCGGACGTCATGCCCGGTTGGCAGTGCGGGTGTAGTTCAATGGTAGAACTTCAGCCTTCCAAGCTGACTACGTGGGTTCGATTCCCATCACCCGCTCCAAGTGTGAGCTGGTCTGCTCGGTGTGGCAGATCGATCAATTTGCCCAGATAGCTCAGTTGGTAGAGCACACCCTTGGTAAGGGTGAGGTCGGCAGTTCAAATCTGCTTCTGGGCTCCATATTTGGTAACGGCGTGCGTAAGCGCGCGAATTTGTCTTTAAGAAAGTAGAGCGTGGAGAGAGCCCATGTCCAAGGAAAAATTCGAACGCACAAAGCCGCACGTTAATGTGGGCACCATTGGTCACGTTGACCACGGTAAGACCACCTTGACTGCAGCGATCACGCTGGTGCAGGCGAAGAAGTTTGGTGGCGAGCAGCGCGCCTTCGATCAGATCGACAACGCCCCGGAAGAGCGTGAGCGTGGTATCACCATTGCTACCTCGCATGTGGAGTACGAGTCTGAGAATCGCCACTACGCCCATGTGGACTGCCCCGGCCATGCTGACTATGTAAAGAATATGATCACCGGTGCGGCGCAGATGGATGGCGCGATCCTGGTGGTCTCGGCCGCTGATGGCCCGATGCCGCAGACCCGCGAGCACATCCTGCTCTCTCGTCAGGTTGGTGTGCCCTACATCATCGTCTATATGAACAAGGCCGATATGGTCGACGATGAAGAGCTGCTAGAGCTGGTTGAGATGGAGATTCGTGAGCTGCTGGACAGCTACGATTTCCCCGGCGATGACACTCCTGTGATCATTGGTTCCGCGCTGAAGGCGCTGGAAGGTGACGAGTCCGATATCGGCGCTGGCTCCATTGCCAAGCTGGTCGAGGCGCTGGATACTTACATCCCTGAGCCGGAGCGTGCGATTGACGGCGCCTTTCTGATGCCCATCGAAGACGTCTTCTCCATCTCTGGTCGAGGCACCGTGGTAACCGGTCGTGTTGAGCGCGGCGTGATCAAGGTGGGTGAAGAGGTTGAGATCGTCGGAATCAAAGAGACCGCGAAGACTACCTGCACCGGCGTTGAGATGTTCCGTAAGCTGCTGGATCAGGGAGAGGCCGGCGACAACGTGGGTGTGCTGCTGCGTGGCACCAAGCGTGAAGATGTTGAGCGCGGCCAGGTGCTGGCGCACCCGGGTACCATCACCCCGCACACCCACTTCGAGTGTGAGGTGTACGTGCTGAGCAAGGATGAAGGTGGTCGTCACACCCCCTTCTTTGCAAACTACCGTCCGCAGTTCTACTTCCGTACTACCGACGTGACCGGCGCCTGTGACCTGCCCGAGGGTGTGGAGATGGTGATGCCGGGTGACAACGTCAAGATGACGGTAAAATTGATCGCGCCGATCGCAATGGAAGAGGGCCTGCGTTTCGCTATCCGAGAGGGTGGCCGTACCGTGGGTGCCGGCGTGGTTTCCAAGATCATCGAGTAATCGCTTTGGTCTTTAGGAGGGCTGGGCAGGGTCGTCCGGTCATCTGTTTCTAGGCCAGTGGCTCAATTGGTAGAGCAGCGGTCTCCAAAACCGCAGGTTGGGGGTTCGAGTCCCTCCTGGCCTGCCATTTTTATGGCATATCTTGTGGGTCTTACCTGTTGAATACGAACGCCAGTTCTCCTGCTGAAGGTTCTTCGTTAGATACGGTCAAGCTGCTGCTGGCGGCTGGTCTTATCGTTGCGGCGATCCTTGGTTTTTACTATTTCGATGCCCATTCTCAGTTGCTGCGTGTGCTTGGGATGCTGCTCGTGGTGGGGGTTGCGGTAGCGATCGCCTATCAGACTACGGTGGGGCGCACTGTCTGGCAGTTCGCCTCAGATTCCAAGGTCGAGGTTCGCAGGGTGGTCTGGCCAAGTCGTCAGGAGACAGTGCAGACAACCCTGATCGTCTTCGTAATGGTGCTGATTATGGGTTTTGTGCTCTGGATGTTTGACATGATGCTGGGTTGGGTGTTGCGCACCCTTACCGGAGGCTGATCATGGCGATGCGTTGGTATGTGGTGCATGCCTATTCCGGGTTCGAAGCGCAGGTTCAGCGTTCGCTGAAGGAGCGCGTCGCTCGTTTTGGAATGGAAGACAAGTTTGGCGAGGTTCTCGTGCCCACCGAAGAGGTGGTGGAGATGCGCGCCGGGCAGCAGCGCAAGAGTGAGCGGAAGTTCTTCCCGGGTTATGTGTTGGTACAGATGGAGATGACCGACGAGACCTGGCATCTGGTCAAAGATGTGCCCAAGGTGCTTGGGTTTATTGGCGGTACCGGCGATCGCCCGGCGCCAATTACCGACAAGGAAGCCGATGCGATTCTGCAGCGTGTGCAGGAGGGGGTCGAGAAGCCGCGTCCGAAGGTGCTGTTTGAGCCGGGTGAGGTGGTGCGTGTTGTTGATGGTCCCTTCAATGATTTCAGTGGCGTGGTTGAGGAAGTCGACTACGAAAAAAGCCGCCTCAAGGTTTCTGTTCTGATCTTTGGGCGCTCCACTCCTGTGGATTTGGAGTTCGGGCAGGTCGAAAAGGGCTGACGTCTTTTTGGGTTTTGTGTTGTGGGGCATGGTTGTGAGTTGGATGGCAACTTCGCTGCGACTCATGACAACTCCGCGCGCGAAATTCACTACTCAAATTTATGTAGGGGAGCCTGGATGAGAGTTCCGGGCGCTTGCACCCATAGTGAGGTAAATCATGGCTAAAAAAATCGAAGCTTATATCAAGCTTCAGGTTGCCGCAGGTGAGGCAAACCCGAGTCCTCCGGTTGGTCCGGCTCTGGGCCAGCACGGCGTTAACATCATGGAGTTCTGTAAGGCGTTTAACGCCAAGACTCAGTCCATGGAAAAGGGGATGCCGATCCCCGTGGTGATCACGGTCTATAATGATCGTTCCTTTACCTTTATCACCAAAACGCCACCGGCATCCGTGCTGTTGAAGAAGGCTGCAGGGCTCGCCAAAGGCAGCGCCACCCCGAATAGCGTCAAGGTTGGTAAGGTGAATCGCGAGCAGCTTGAAGAGATCGCCAAGACCAAGATGCCCGATCTGACCGCAGCGGATATGGATGCGGCCGTGCGTACCATCGCCGGTAGTGCCCGTGCGATGGGTCTTGATGTGGAGGGGGTCTAACTCATGGCAAAGTTAAGCAAGCGCGCGAAGATGATTCGTGAGAAGGTCGAGGCCGGCAGGCTCTATGCTGCAGATGAGGCGTTCTCCCTGCTGCAAGAGGTCTCCTCGGTCAAGTTTAAAGAGGCCGTCGATGTCAGCGTCAATCTGGGTGTCGATCCGCGTAAGTCCGACCAGGTAGTGCGTGGTTCCACAGTGTTGCCCCATGGTACCGGTAAGACAGTGCGGGTTGCTGTATTTACCCAGGGCGCCAATGCAGATGCCGCCAAAGAGGCGGGCGCCGATATTGTCGGTATGGAAGACCTGGCAGAGCAGATTAAGGGCGGCATGATGGATTTCGATGTGGTGGTGGCCAGTCCCGACGCGATGCGCGTGGTCGGTCAGTTGGGTCAGATCCTCGGTCCGCGCGGTCTGATGCCAAACCCGAAGGTTGGAACCGTGACCCCCAATGTTGCTGAGGCTGTGAACAATGCCAAGGCGGGTCAGGTGCGTTACCGCACCGATAAAGCGGGAATCATCCACTGCACGATCGGCAAGGTAGATTTTGATGGCGATAAGCTGAAGCAGAACCTTGAGGCACTGCTGGGTGACTTGGTGAAAGCTAAGCCAAGCGCCGCCAAGGGTGTCTACATGAAGAAGATTACCGTCTCCTCGACCATGGGTCCGGGGGTGACGGTGGACCAGGCCAGTCTGACTTTCTAATTGGTTTGGCGGGGCGTTCGCAGTGCGGACGCCTCACAGCAAGCTTTGGGGTGCCGCGAAAGCGGTGCCGTCAAAGACCGCAGGTGTGCCGCAAGGTGCTTAATCAAAGCCTGCGCAGGCGGAGCACCCCGAATCAGGATTTCTCCTGATGACGGTGCGCGTTTAAGTGCGATGTGTTAAGCATCGTTTATGTGTAAACAGGAGCGGTTAGCCGCTCCTAGTTGTCAGGAGGTGACGACTTTGGCACTCAATCTCGAGCAGAAAAAAGTCATCGTCGCCGAGGTCAATGACGTAGCAAACAGTGCCTTGTCCGCTGTTGCCGCAGAGTACCGGGGCCTGACCGTCGAAGAGATGACCGAGTTGCGCAAACAGGCGCGCGACAATGGTGTTTACCTTCGCGTGGTCAAGAACAGTCTCGCAAAGCGTGCAGTGGAAGGTACCGAATTCGAATGCATGCAGGAAGGTCTGACGGGTCCGTTAGTCCTTGCCTTCTCGCAGGAGGATCCGGGTGCTGCAGCTCGCGTCATTAAGGACTTTGCCAAGGAGCATGCGCGTCTTGAGGTGAAGCTGGTTTCCATCGGTGGTCAGTTGTTGGCTGCCTCTGAGCTGGAGACCCTCGCCAAGATGCCGACCTACGACCAGGCTATCAGCATGCTGATGGCGGTCATGAAGGCTCCGGTAGAGAAGCTGGCCCGCACCATGAAAGAGGTGCCCGGCAAGCTGGTCCGGACTGTTGCGGCAATCAAGGACGCCAAAGAGGCGGCCTGATCGACTTATCGTTATTACAACTTTTGTGCTATTCAATTTTAGGAGTTAACCAATGGCCGTTTCTAAAGAAGAGATCCTAGAGGCTATTGCCGAGATGTCCGTGATGGACGTCGTTTCGCTGATCGAAGCGATGGAAGAGAAGTTCGGCGTGACTGCTGCTGCCGCTGTTGCAGCTGCCCCCGCTGCAGCTGGTGAAGCTGCCGCAGCCGAAGAGAAGACCGAGTTCGACGTGGTGCTGACCGACTTCGGCGGCAACAAAATCGCTGTGATCAAGGCTGTGCGTGCTATGACCGGTCTGGGTCTGAAGGAAGCAAAAGCAGCTGTAGAAGGCGTGCCTACCACGCTGAAGGAAGCCGTCTCCAAGGAGGAGGCTGAAGAAGCAGTTAAGCAGATTGAAGAGGCAGGCGCCACGGCAGAGATTAAATAATTCTGCTTGTATTAGTCTGCAACGAGCCGGGCAAGGGCTGGTGGTGTAATGCCACCGGCCTTTTCCCGCTTGTCGGCGTGATCCTCAACGCAGGGTCGACAGGAAGTCAAACAGGCGAATGCCAATATGAGCTCAGTCGGATCATGAGCCCGGTATCGCATCATTCATTTAGCCTAAGACACTGAGGGCGGCAGCATGGCCTATTCTTTCACCGAGAAAAAGCGTATCCGCAAAGACTTCGGTAAGCGCACTAGTATTCTCGACGTCCCGTTTCTGCTTGCGACGCAGATCGAATCCTTCCGTGACTTTCTCCAGCAGGGTGTACCGCTGGAAAAGCGTAAGGATGTTGGCTTGCATGCCGCTTTTAAATCAGTATTACCGATTGTCAGTTACTCTGGCAATGCAGTGCTGGAGTATGTGAACTACCGTTTGGGTGAGCCGGTCTTCGATGTCCGCGAGTGTCAACTGCGCGGCACCACCTATGCTGCCCCTCTTCGGGTTCTGGTTCGGCTGGTGATCTACGATAAGGAGGCACCGGCGGGTTCCAATGTGGTCAAGGATATCCGCGAGCAAGAGGTCTACATGGGTGAAATGCCCCTGATGACCGACACGGGCACCTTTGTCATCAACGGAACCGAGCGGGTTATCGTCTCCCAGTTGCATCGTTCCCCGGGTGTCTTCTTCGACCATGACAAGGGCAAGACCCACTCCTCGGGCAAGCTGCTGTTTTCCGCGCGGGTGATTCCCTACCGTGGCTCCTGGCTCGACTTCGAGTTCGATCCAAAGGATAACGTGTTTGTGCGCATCGATCGCCGTCGCAAGCTGCCTGCGACTGTTCTGTTGCGCGCGCTCGGTTACGATACCGAGCAGATACTCGGGATGTTTTTCGAGACCGACACCTTCAGCCTGACCAAGCGCACAGTGAAAGTTAATCTGGTGCCCGAACGGCTGCGCGGTGAGACTGTCTCCTTCGACATCAAGGTGGGTGATGAGGTCATCGTGGAAGCGGGGCGTCGTATCACTGCACGTCATATCCGCCAGCTAGATAAGGCTGGTGTCAGCAAGCTCGATGTGACTCGCGAATACATGGTCGGGCGCACCCTGGCCCATAATGTGGTCGACAAGGAGACAGGTGAGCTGCTCGCCGACGCCAATACTGAGATCACCGATGAGATGATGGATCTGCTGGTTGAGAAGGGCGTGAAGAAGATCCAGACCATCTTCACCAACGACCTCGATCACGGCCCTTTCATCTCCGATACTTTGCGTATTGATTCCACCAGTAACGAACTGGAGGCACAGGTGGAGATCTACCGGATGATGCGTCCGGGTGAGCCGCCGACCAAAGAGGCGGCGCAGAATCTGTTCAATAATCTCTTTTTCACTGCCGAACGCTACGATCTCTCCGCAGTAGGCCGCATGAAATTTAACCGTCGCCTGGGCCGCGAGGAGTCGGTGGGTGAAGGCGTGTTGTCGAAAGAAGATATCAGCGATGTGCTGAAGGAGCTGATCAACATCCGCAACGGTAATGGTGTGGTGGATGACATTGATCACCTCGGCAACCGCCGTATTCGTTGTGTTGGCGAGATGGCGGAGAACCAGTTTCGTGTTGGCCTGGTGCGCGTTGAACGTGCAGTCAAGGAGCGCCTGACCCAGGCGGAGTCGGAAGGCTTGATGCCGCAGGAGCTGATCAATGCCAAGCCGGTCTCGGCAGCGGTCAAAGAGTTCTTCGGTTCCAGCCAGCTCTCCCAGTTTATGGACCAGAATAACCCGCTCTCCGAGGTCACCCACAAAAGGCGTGTCTCGGCACTGGGTCCGGGCGGCTTGGCCCGCGAGCGTGCCGGCTTCGAAGTTCGCGACGTGCACCCGACCCACTACGGCCGAGTCTGCCCGATCGAGACCCCGGAAGGCCCCAACATCGGTTTGATCAACTCGTTGGCGGTCTATGCCCGAACCAATAAATACGGTTTTCTCGAGACCCCTTACCGCAAGGTGGTGGGCGGCAAGGTGACTGATCAGATCGACTATCTCTCGGCTATCGAAGAGGGGCGTTATGTCATCGCTCAGGCCAGCGCATCGACCGATGCAGAGGGCAATCTGACCGATGATTTGGTCTCTTCCCGTCATCAGAATGAGTTCACCCTCTCCGTTGCGGACAAGGTGCAGTACATCGACGTCTCGCCCAAGCAGATCGTCTCGGTGGCGGCCTCGATGATTCCGTTTCTGGAGCACGATGATGCCAACCGCGCCTTGATGGGGTCCAACATGCAGCGCCAGGCGGTGCCGACCCTGCGTGCAGAAAAGCCCTTGGTGGGTACCGGTATGGAGCGCACTGTGGCGGTTGATTCCGGTGTGACCGTGGTGGCCAAGCGTGGCGGTGAGATTGAGACTGTCGATGCAGCGCGCATCGTGGTGCGGGTCAATGATGACGAGACTGAGGCGGGTGAGTCGGGTGTCGACATTTACAACCTTACCAAGTACACCCGCTCCAACCAGAACACCTGCATCAACCAACGGCCATTGGTGAAAGTGGGCAACACGATCGCCCGCGGTGACGTGTTGGCCGACGGCCCCTCCACCGACATGGGCGAGCTGGCTCTGGGCCAGAACCTGCGCGTCGCCTTCATGCCCTGGAACGGCTACAACTTCGAGGACTCGATCTTGATCTCCGAGCGGGTTGTCGAAGAGGATCGCTTTACCTCGATCCATATTGAAGAGCTCACCTGCATGGCCCGCGACACCAAACTGGGCCCGGAGGAGATCACTGGTGATATCCCCAATGTGGGCGAGGCGGCACTCTCCAAGCTGGATGAGTCGGGCATCGTCTACATCGGCGCCGAGGTGAAAGAGGGTGACATCCTGGTCGGCAAGGTCACGCCCAAGGGCGAGAGCCAGCTGACCCCGGAAGAGAAGCTGTTGCGGGCGATCTTTGGCGAGAAGGCCTCAGACGTGAAGGACACCTCCCTGCGCGTCTCTTCCGGCGTGGTTGGTACGGTTATCGATGTGCAGGTCTTCACCCGTGACGGAGTGGAGAAGGACGCCCGCGCCCTGTCTATCGAAGAGATGGAAATGGCGAGTGTGCGCAAGGATCTTGACGACCAGCTGCGTATCATGGAGGAGGATACCTTCCAGCGTGTTGAGCGGATGCTGCTTGGCAAGATCGCCGAGGGTGGCCCGAACCAGCTCAAGGCGGGGGCCAAGGTCACCAAGTCCTACCTCGCTGATCTGGATCGCGATAAGTGGTTGGAGATCCGTCTGCGCAATGAAGAGGCGGTGGCGCAGCTTGAAGCGATCGCAGAACAGATCAAGGCGCAGCGTGAGCTGTTCCGTGAAAAATTCGAGGAGAAGAAGCGCAAGCTCACTTCCGGCGATGATCTCGCTCCCGGCGTGCTGAAGATGGTCAAGGTCTATGTGGCACTGAAGCGCCGCATTCAGCCCGGTGACAAGATGGCGGGGCGCCATGGTAACAAGGGTGTTATCTCTAACGTGGTGCCGGTGGAGGATATGCCGTTCGATGAGCACGGCGAGCCGGTCGATATCGTGCTCAATCCGCTGGGTGTGCCCTCGCGCATGAACGTTGGTCAGGTGCTGGAGACCCATCTCGGCTTCGCCGCCAAAGGGGTCGGGCGCAAGATCGGCGCGATGCTGCAGGCCCAGGCGAAGGTCGCCGAGCTGCGTGAGTTCCTCGATAAGGTCTACAACACCAGCGGCAAGCGTGAAGATCTCGACTCCCTCACCGATGAAGAGGTGGTGACGCTATGTGGCAACCTCCGCGAAGGCGTGCCGATGGCCACACCGGTCTTCGATGGTGCCCACGAGTCTGAGATCCACCACATGCTGGAGCTGGGCGGACTGCCGCAGAGCGGTCAGCTGACCCTGTTCGATGGTCGTACCGGCGACGCCTTCGAGCGTCAGGTCACGGTTGGTTACATGTACATGCTGAAGCTCAACCATCTGGTGGACGACAAGATGCATGCCCGCTCCACTGGTCCCTACAGCCTGGTTACTCAGCAGCCGCTGGGTGGTAAGGCGCAGTTCGGTGGTCAGCGCTTCGGTGAGATGGAGGTCTGGGCGTTGGAAGCCTATGGCGCCGCCTACACCCTGCAAGAGATGCTCACGGTCAAGTCCGACGACGTCAATGGCCGTACCCGCATGTATAAGAATATTGTCGACGGCAATCATCAGATGGAAGCGGGAATGCCGGAATCGTTCAATGTGTTGGTCAAGGAGATCCGCTCCCTCGCCATTAACATTGAACTGGAACAGGACTAATACGGAGTCACTACCTTGAAAGATCTTCTGAACATTCTGAAGCAGCAGGGGCAGACTGAGGAATTCGATGCAATTCGCATCGGTTTGGCCTCCCCTGACATGATCCGGTCCTGGTCCTATGGCGAAGTAAAGAAGCCAGAGACCATCAACTACCGCACCTTCAAGCCGGAGCGCGATGGCCTGTTTTGCGCCAAGATCTTCGGCCCGGTGAGTGACTATGAGTGCCTGTGCGGCAAGTACAAGCGTCTCAAGCACCGTGGCGTGGTGTGTGAGAAGTGCGGCGTTGAAGTGACCCTGGCCAAGGTGCGCCGCGAGCGCATGGGCCACATCGAGCTGGCCAGTCCGGTGGCGCACATCTGGTTCCTCAAGTCGTTGCCGTCGCGTATCGGCCTGCTGATGGACATGACGCTACGCGATATCGAGCGGGTGCTCTACTTTGAGTCGTTCGTCGTGGTTGACCCCGGCATGACGCCGCTGGAGCGCAGTCAGCTGCTAACCGATGAGCAGTATCTGGAGGCGCTTGAGGAGAACGGCGATGAATTTGATGCGCGCATGGGCGCCGAGGCGGTCTATGAGCTGCTCAAGACCATCGACATCCCGGAGGAGATCAAGCGTCTGCGGGAGGATATCGAGGGCACCAATTCCGAGACCAAGATCAAGAAGTTTACCAAGCGGCTGAAGCTGCTGGAGTCGCTCAATCAGTCTGGCAATCGCCCCGAGTGGATGGTGATGACCGTGCTGCCAGTGTTGCCGCCGGAGCTGCGTCCGCTGGTGCCGCTGGATGGTGGTCGGTTTGCCACCTCCGATCTAAACGATCTCTACCGTCGGGTGATCAACCGCAACAATCGTCTGAAGCGGCTGCTTGATCTGAATGCCCCCGATATCATCGTGCGCAACGAGAAGCGCATGTTGCAGGAGTCGGTGGATGCGCTGCTCGACAACGGTCGCCGCGGACGCGCCATTACCGGCACCAACCGCCGTCCGCTGAAGTCGCTGGCCGACATGATCAAGGGCAAGCAGGGGCGCTTTCGTCAGAATCTGTTGGGTAAACGTGTCGACTATTCCGGGCGTTCGGTCATCGTGGTCGGCCCGACCCTCAAGCTGCATCAGTGCGGCCTGCCGAAGAAGATGGCGCTGGAACTATTCAAGCCGTTTATCTTCTCCAAGCTGCAGCTGCGTGGCCTGGCTACCACCATCAAGGCAGCGAAGAAGCTGGTAGAGCGCGGCACCACCGAGGTCTGGGATATCCTCGAAGAGGTGATCCGCGAGCACCCGGTGATGCTTAATCGCGCACCAACCTTGCACCGTCTCGGCATCCAGGCGTTTGAGCCGGTGCTGGTGGAGGGTAAGGCGATCAACCTGCATCCGCTGGTTTGTACCGCCTTCAATGCTGACTTCGATGGCGACCAGATGGCGGTGCATGTGCCACTCTCGCTGGAGGCGCAGCTCGAGGCGCGCAGCCTGATGATGGCGACCAACAACATCCTCTCTCCGGCCAACGGCGACCCGATCATCGTGCCTTCTCAGGACGTGGTACTGGGGCTCTACTTCATGACCCGCGAGCGGGTCAACGCCAAGGGCGAGGGCATGGCCTTCGCCGATATCGAAGAGGCCAAGCGTGCCTACGATGCTGGTCAGGCCGACCTGCAGGCGCGGGTCAAGGTGCGTATCCGTGAGGTCGAGATCGGCGAGGATGGCAGTCGTCGTGAAAAATATTCGATCGTCGATAGCACGGTTGGTCGGGCTATCGTATTTGAGATCGTGCCCGACGGGCTGCCCTTCTCGCTGGTGGATCAGCCGATGGGTAAGAAGGCGATCTCTAACCTGATCAATGCCTCCTATCGTCGCCTCGGTCTGAAAGACACCGTGGTGTTCGCCGACCAGTTGATGTACATGGGTTTCCGTTTCGCAACTCGGGCCGCGGTCTCTTTCTGCGCCAATGATATGGTGGTGCCGGAGGAGAAGAGCGAGATCCTGGCGCGGGCGGAGGAGGAGGTCAAGGAGATCGAGAATCAGTACATCTCCGGTCTGGTGACCAACGGCGAGCGCTACAACAAGGTGGTGGATATCTGGTCCCACACCAATGACCAGGTGGCCAAGGCGATGATGGCCAAGCTCGGCAAGCGGAAGGTCACCGATCATGAGGGCAACGAGGTTGAGCAGGACTCCTTCAACTCGGTCTACATGATGGCGGACTCTGGCGCGCGTGGTTCCGCTGCCCAGATTCGCCAGCTGGCGGGTATGCGAGGCCTGATGGCCAAGCCCGACGGCTCGATCATTGAGACGCCGATCACCGCCAACTTCCGTGAGGGGCTCGACGTACTGCAGTACTTCATCTCCACCCATGGCGCACGTAAGGGTCTGGCCGACACCGCGCTGAAGACGGCTAACTCCGGTTACCTGACGCGTCGACTGGTCGATGTGGCGCAGGACATGGTGGTGTTGGAGGAAGATTGCGGCACCGAAGAGGGGCTGGTGATGCAGCCGATCATCGAAGGCGGTGATGTGGTCGAACCGTTGCGCGAGCGTATCCTCGGACGCGTAACCGCCGTCGATCTCTACCGCCCCGGCAGCGATGAGCTGGTCTGCGAAGCTGGCACACTGCTCGATGAGGAGTGGGTTGATACCCTGGAGCGGGTTGGTATTGACCAGGTAGTGGTGCGTTCTGCCATCACCTGCAAGGCCCGGGTCGGTGTCTGTGCCCAGTGTTATGGTCGAGATCTGGCGCGAGGTCACCGGGTGAATCAGGGTGAGGCGGTTGGTGTTATCGCTGCCCAGTCGATCGGCGAGCCCGGCACCCAGCTAACCATGCGTACCTTCCATATCGGTGGCGCCGCGTCACGTTCTGCGGCAGTCAACAATGTTCAGGTGAAGACCGGCGGTACTGTACGGCTGCACAACATCAAGACGGTCAAGCATGCGGCAGGGCACTTGGTGGCGACATCACGCTCCGGTGAGCTGACCGTGGTTGATGAGGTAGGGCGTGAGCGCGAGCGCTACAAGGTGCCCTACGGTGCAACCCTGCAGGTGGCCGACGAGTCGCCGGTGGAAGGCGGTCAGATCGTCGCCAACTGGGATCCGCATACTCACCCGGTTATTACCGAGGTGGAGGGCACCCTGGTGTTTGTCGACTTCGTCGACGGCGTCACCGTGCAGAGTCAGGTGGACGATGTCACGGGCCTTAGCTCGCTGGTGGTCATAGATCCAAAGCAGCGGCCTGCGGCGGGCAAGGATATCCGTCCGATGGTGAAACTGGTTGATGCCGAAGGCAATGACCTGAATATCGCTGGCACCGACATCCCTGCCCACTACTTTCTGCCGTCTGAGGCGATTATCGGTGTGCAGGATGGTGCCGCAGTGGGCGTTGGTGACGTGTTGGCGCGTATTCCGCAGGAGTCATCCAAGACCCGTGATATCACGGGTGGTTTGCCGCGTGTTGCAGATCTGTTCGAGGCGCGCAAGCCGAAGGATCAGGCGATCCTCGCCGAAGCTACCGGTACCGTCAGTTTTGGTAAGGACACCAAGGGCAAGCAGCGTTTGGTGGTGACCGATTCGGAAGGCGAACAGCATGAAGAGCTGATTCCGAAATGGCGGCACGTCAACGTGTTTGAAGGTGAGCATGTGGTGAAGGGCGATGTGATCTCCGACGGCGAGCTCAATTCGCACGACATCCTGCGCTTGAAGGGCGTAACTGACCTTGCCGAATATCTGGTCAAGGAGATTCAGGACGTCTACCGGCTGCAGGGCGTGAAGATCAACGACAAGCACATCGAAGTGATCATCCGCCAGATGCTGCGTAAGGTCGAGGTCGTCAGTTCGGGCGACAGCAAATACCTCAAGGGCGAGCAGGTGGAAAAGGCTTCTCTGTTGGAGGAGGCGGAGCAGCTGCGTAAAGATGGCAAGCATCCAGCGCTCTATGAGCCGCTCCTGCTGGGCATCACCAAGGCTTCGCTGGCAACCGAGTCCTTCATCTCGGCGGCCTCCTTCCAGGAGACCACGCGAGTGCTGACTGAGGCGGCGGTGCGTGGCTCCAGCGATAGCCTTAATGGGCTTAAGGAGAACGTCATTGTTGGTCGTTTGATTCCGGCAGGTACCGGCCTCTCCTATCACAAGGATCGCCGTCGTAAGCGGATGGAGGCGACGATGGAGGAGGAGAGTAAGCCTGAGCTGGTGGTGGAAGAGGTGGAGCAGGCCTTTAAGGAGGCGCTGAACACCCCGGAAGTGGAGTAATCAGCACCTCTTTTGGCCGGCTTGAGCAGGCTTTCTTTGCTGAAGCTTGACAAGCGTGCTAACGGTGCATAAAATGCGCCGTCTTTGTGACAGGTCGGCCTCTGCCGGCCTGTCGCTTCTGACGCGCTAACTCATCGCGGATGCGGTGGTTGGGGCAAAGTTAATTGCCAGAGAATTCGATCGTTCCGGTGCTGTGAATGCGGCCGGTGGGTGTCGGCTTCTCCTTTGTTTTTGTGATATGCAAGTGTCAACGTCCTTGGAGACGGAGTAGATGGCGACGATTAACCAGCTGGTGCGTAAGCCCAGAAAACGGAAAGTCCAGAAGAGTAATGTGCCGGCCCTGGAGGCGTGTCCGCAGCGCCGTGGTGTGTGTACGCGTGTTTATACCACTACGCCAAAAAAGCCGAACTCGGCGTTGCGTAAGGTGGCTCGCGTACGCCTCACCAATGGCTACGAGGTAACTACCTACATCGGTGGTGAGGGTCACAACCTGCAGGAGCACTCGGTGGTGCTGATTCGTGGTGGTCGTGTTAAGGACCTTCCCGGTGTGCGTTATCACGTGGTGCGCGGCAGTCTCGATACCTCCGGTGTTGAGAGTCGACGTCAGGGTCGTTCCAAGTATGGTGCCAAGCGGCCCAAAAGCTAAACAGCTGAATTTTGAGTTGAGATAGAGCAATGCCAAGAAGACGAGTAGCAGCCAAGCGCGAGACCCTTCCTGATCCGAAGTTCGGAAGTGAACTGCTGGCGAAGTTCATCAACATGGTGATGGTTGATGGCAAGAAATCGGTCGCCGAGAAGATTCTCTACGGCGCGCTCGATCAGATGTCTGAGAAGCGTGGTGGTGAGCCTCTGGATGTGCTGGAGATGGCGCTGGAGAATGTTCGTCCTGCGGTTGAGGTTAAGTCCCGCCGCGTTGGTGGTGCGACCTATCAGGTTCCGGTGGAAGTGCGTCCGAGTCGACGTAATTCGCTGGCGATGCGTTGGCTGATCGATGCGGCACGCAAACGCTCTGAGAAGTCGATGGCTCGGCGTCTCGCGGGGGAGTTGGTGGATGCTTCTGAAAATAAGGGTGCCGCGGTGAAGAAGCGCGATGACACTCATCGTATGGCTGAGGCAAACAAGGCGTTCTCGCACTATCGCTGGTAAGCAGAACTTTTTCTGCTCGCTCTTTTACAAACAGGTCTTATTGTGGCACGGAAAACTCCAATCGAGCGTTATCGCAATATTGGCATCATGGCGCACATTGATGCTGGTAAGACGACGACGACCGAGCGCGTCCTATACTACACCGGTGTTTCGCACAAGATCGGTGAAGTGCATGATGGCGCGGCCACAATGGACTGGATGGAGCAGGAGCAGGAGCGCGGGATAACCATTACCTCTGCAGCCACTACCTGCTTCTGGCGCGGTATGGCTCGGCAGTTTGATGAGCACCGCATTAACATTATTGATACCCCTGGGCACGTTGATTTTACCATTGAGGTGGAGCGCTCTTTAAGGGTGCTGGACGGCGCGGTGTTTGTGCTCTGCGCGGTCGGTGGGGTGGAGCCGCAGTCAGAGACGGTCTGGCGGCAGGCGAATAAATACCACGTACCCCGGATGGCGTTCGTCAACAAGATGGATCGCATGGGGGCAGACTTCTTTCGTGTCGTCGGGCAGCTTGGAAAGCGTCTTGGCGCGAATCCGGTGCCGATCCAGGTGCCGATCGGGGTGGAAGAGGGCTTCGAAGGTCTGGTCGACCTGATCAAGATGAAGTCGATCGTCTGGAGCGAGGATAACATGGGTGTGGATTTCACCTATGCGGCGATTCCGGATGATCTCATCGATACCTGCAATGAGTGTCGCGAGCGGATGGTTGAGGCGGCTGCCGAGGCCAACGAAGAGTTGACGGAGAGATACCTGGAGCAGGGTGATCTCTCTGAAGCGGATGTCATTGAAGGGCTGCGACTGCGCACCCTAAGTCTGGAGATCGTTCCAGTCACGCTGGGGTCCGCATTCAAGAACAAAGGTGTTCAGGCGGTGCTCGATAAAGTAATCGAGTTGATGCCCTCGCCGCTCGACGTGCCAGCCATTCGTGGCGTGTTGGATGATGGCGAGACCGAGGAAGAGCGCCACGCATCGGATGATGAGCCGTTTGCGGCGCTGGCCTTCAAAATTGCAACCGATCCCTTTGTTGGATCGCTGACCTTTTTCCGGGTCTATTCTGGGGTGCTGAAGTCTGGTGATAGTGTCTTTAATCCGGTAAAGGGAAAGAAGGAACGCATCGGCCGCATCCTGCAGATGCACGCCAACTCCCGTGAGGAGATAAAAGAGGTGCGCGCCGGCGATATTGCGGCAGCAGTCGGCCTCAAGCAGGTTACCACGGGCGATACCCTGTGTGATCTCAAGCAGGTGGTCACTCTCGAGTGCATGGAATTTCCTGAACCGGTGATCGCGGTGGCCGTGGAGCCCCGCACCAAGGCAGACCAAGAGAAAATGGGTGTCGCGCTGTCGAAGCTGGCGCAGGAAGATCCCTCGTTTCGCGTCTCCACTGATGAAGAGTCGGGCCAGACGATTATTGCCGGGATGGGTGAGCTGCACCTCGATATCATCGTCGATCGCATGAAGCGCGAGTTCAAGGTCGAAGCGAATGTTGGTGCGCCGCAGGTCGCTTATCGCGAAACCATTCGCAGTGCGGTCGAGCAGGAGGGCAAGTTCGTGCGGCAGTCGGGCGGACGTGGGCAATATGGTCATGTCTATCTGCGTGTCGAGCCGCGTGAGTCTGGTGCTGGCTACGAGTTTGTAAACGAGATCGTCGGTGGTTCGGTGCCGCGTGAATACATTCCGGCCGTCGATAAAGGCGTGCAAGAGGCGATGGAGAATGGTGTAATAGCCGGCTATCCGATGGTCGACATCAAAGTCACCTTGTATGACGGATCCTACCACGACGTTGACTCCAGCGAGATGGCGTTTAAGATTGCCGGCTCGATGTGCCTGCGTGAGGCGGTGCAAAATGCCAAGCCTGTACTGCTAGAGCCTGTCATGCAGGTCGAGGTGGTGACGCCGGAAGAGTACATGGGTGATGTGATGGGCGATCTCAATAGTCGTCGTGGCATCGTTCATGGCATGGAGGATGGGGGCGCCGGCAAACAGATCAAGGCCGAGGTGCCGTTGGGCGAGATGTTCGGTTATGCGACCGACCTGCGCTCAGCCACCCAGGGGCGGGCGACCTACAGTATGGAATTCGCCAAGTATGCAGAGGTGCCGGCTAACGTCGCCGACGCCGTGATTAAGAAACAGTAACCGGGTATAGGGGTAAGAACTGTGTCCAAGGAAAAATTCGAACGCACAAAGCCGCACGTTAATGTGGGCACCATTGGTCACGTTGACCACGGTAAGACCACCTTGACTGCAGCGATCACGCTGGTGCAGGCGAAGAAGTTTGGTGGCGAGCAGCGCGCCTTCGATCAGATCGACAACGCCCCGGAAGAGCGTGAGCGTGGTATCACCATTGCTACCTCGCATGTGGAGTACGAGTCTGAGAATCGCCACTACGCCCATGTGGACTGCCCCGGCCATGCTGACTATGTAAAGAATATGATCACCGGTGCGGCGCAGATGGATGGCGCGATCCTGGTGGTCTCGGCCGCTGATGGCCCGATGCCGCAGACCCGCGAGCACATCCTGCTCTCTCGTCAGGTTGGTGTGCCCTACATCATCGTCTATATGAACAAGGCCGATATGGTCGACGATGAAGAGCTGCTAGAGCTGGTTGAGATGGAGATTCGTGAGCTGCTGGACAGCTACGATTTCCCCGGCGATGACACTCCTGTGATCATTGGTTCCGCGCTGAAGGCGCTGGAAGGTGACGAGTCCGATATCGGCGCTGGCTCCATTGCCAAGCTGGTCGAGGCGCTGGATACTTACATCCCTGAGCCGGAGCGTGCGATTGACGGCGCCTTTCTGATGCCCATCGAAGACGTCTTCTCCATCTCTGGTCGAGGCACCGTGGTAACCGGTCGTGTTGAGCGCGGCGTGATCAAGGTGGGTGAAGAGGTTGAGATCGTCGGAATCAAAGAGACCGCGAAGACTACCTGCACCGGCGTTGAGATGTTCCGTAAGCTGCTGGATCAGGGAGAGGCCGGCGACAACGTGGGTGTGCTGCTGCGTGGCACCAAGCGTGAAGATGTTGAGCGCGGCCAGGTGCTGGCGCACCCGGGTACCATCACCCCGCACACCCACTTCGAGTGTGAGGTGTACGTGCTGAGCAAGGATGAAGGTGGTCGTCACACCCCCTTCTTTGCAAACTACCGTCCGCAGTTCTACTTCCGTACTACCGACGTGACCGGCGCCTGTGACCTGCCCGAGGGTGTGGAGATGGTGATGCCGGGTGACAACGTCAAGATGACGGTAAAATTGATCGCGCCGATCGCAATGGAAGAGGGCCTGCGTTTCGCTATCCGAGAGGGTGGCCGTACCGTGGGTGCCGGCGTGGTTTCCAAGATCATCGAGTGATAGACAATGGCTAACCAGAGAATTCGCATCCGCCTGAAGGCTTTCGATCATCGACTGATCGATCAATCGGCCCGTGAGATCGTTGAGACTGCCAAGCGCACTGGCGCGCAGGTACTCGGCCCGATTCCGCTGCCGACTAAGAAAGAGCGGTTTACCGTACTGATCTCCCCGCACGTCAATAAGGACGCACGCGACCAGTATGAAATTCGTACCCACAAACGTCTGATGGATATTGTCGACCCAACTGACAAGACCGTTGATGCGCTGATGAAGCTCGATCTGGCCGCCGGCGTGGACGTTCAGATCAAGCTGAACTGAGGTTAAGAACAATGGCTATTGGAGTTATTGGACGCAAGATCGGTATGACACGCGTCTTCACCGAAGAGGGTGCGTCAGTGCCGGTTACCGTGATCGAGGTCGCGCCGAATCGTGTCTCTCAGCTGAAAAGCGAGGACACAGATGGTTATCGTGCGATCCAGGTGACCACTGGTGCACGCAAGGCTTCTCGCGTTAACAAGGCTGCCGCCGGTCACCTGGCGAAGGGCGGTATTGAGGCGGGGCGTGGTCTGTGGGAGTTCCGCCTGGAAGATGGTGAGGGCGAAGGCATCGAGGTCGGTGCCGAGATCAAGGCCGACCTCTTTGAGGTTGGGCAGAAGATCGACGTGCGTGGCCAGAGCAAGGGTAAAGGTTTTCAGGGTGGTGTGAAGCGCCACCACTTTCGTACCCAGGACGCCACTCATGGTAACTCGCTGTCGCATCGTGCGCCGGGTTCGATCGGTCAGTGCCAGACCCCAGGTCGTGTCTTCAAGGGTAAGAAGATGGCTGGTCACATGGGCGATGTTCAGCGTTGCCAGCAGAACCTGGAAGTGGTGCGGGTCGACACTGAGCGCAACCTGCTGTTGGTAAAGGGGGCAGTCCCTGGCGCTACTGGCGGTGATGTGATCGTGCTGCCTGCGATCAAGATGAAGAACAAAGGGTGAAACCGATGGATTTGAATGTACAAGGTGGAGATGCCATCCAGGTCTCCGACGCCGTGTTCGGTGCAGAGTACAAGCAAGGCCTGATCCATCAGGTCGTGACCGCCCATATGGCGGCTGCCCGTTCCGGCACCAAGGCGCAGAAAAGTCGTTCCGCGGTCAACGGTGGTGGCATCAAGCCCTGGCGTCAGAAAGGTACCGGTCGTGCCCGTTCCGGCACTAGCCGCAGCCCGATCTGGCGTAGTGGCGGCGTGACCTTTGCTGCGCAGCCACGTAGTTACGCGCAGAAGGTCAATCGTAAGATGTACCGGGGTGCGATTCGCTCGATTCTCTCCGAGTTGATCCGTCAGGAGCGGTTGGTCGCGGTGAAGGAGTTCAACGTCTCTGCGCCGAAGACCAAAGAGCTGGTCGGCAAGCTGAAAGAGATGGATCTGAGCGATGTGCTGGTTGTGACAAACAACCCGGATGAGAATCTCTATCTCGCAGCACGCAACCTCTATGGTGTCGATGTGCGCGATGTGCAGGAGATCGACCCGGTAAGCCTGATCGCCTACGAAAAGGTCTTGATGACCGAAGGCGCGGTTAAGCAGATTGAGGAGCGTTTGGCATGAATAACGAACGTCTGATGAAGGTACTGCTCAGCCCGCTTATTTCGGAGAAGAGCAGTATTGTCGCTGATGCAAACCGGCAGTTTACTTTTCGCGTTGTGAAAGATGCGACTAAGCAAGAGATTGCCGCTGCTGTGGAGAAGCTGTTCGATGTTGAGGTCGAGCGGGTGCAGGTAGTGAATGTAAAGGGCAAGAAGAAGCGCTTTGGTCAGATCCAGGGTCGCCGCTCTGATTGGAGAAAGGCCTACGTTCGCCTCAAAGAAGGCAATGATATCGATTTCGCCGGCGGTGCCTGAGCGAATCTAACGGGATTGGAATAATGGCTATCGTAAAGACAAACCCGACCTCTGCTGGCCGCCGTTTTGTGGTCAAGGTAGTGAATAAAGAGCTGCACAAGGGCGGCCCTTACGCACCGTTGGTCGCGAAGAAGACCAAGAGTGGTGGTCGCAACAATACTGGTCGTATCACTACCCGCCATCGCGGTGGTGGTCACAAACAGCGCTACCGCATCATCGATTTCAAGCGAAATCGTGAAGAGGCCGCAGTGGTAGAGCGTTTGGAATACGATCCAAACCGGACCGCGCACATTGCACTGATCCGCTATGAGGATGGTGAGCGTGCCTACATTATTGCGCCGAGCGGTCTGAAAGCTGGAGATGAAGTATGCTCCGGCAGTGATGCCGCAATCGCGGTGGGTAACTGCCTGCCGCTGCGCAATATGCCGCTGGGTTCTGTGGTGCACTGCATCGAGATGAAGCCTGGCAAAGGCGCCCAGATCGCACGTTCTGCGGGTGCATCGGTTCAGCTGGTCGCTCGTGAAGGTGACTACGCAACCCTGCGTCTGCGTTCCGGTGAGATGCGCAAGATTCCATCCGATTGCCGTGCAGTAATCGGTGAGGTCTCCAACTCGGAGCACAATCTGCGATCTCTCGGCAAGGCGGGCGCCACACGCTGGCGGGGCGTACGTCCCACCGTCCGTGGTGTCGCCATGAACCCGGTGGATCATCCACATGGTGGTGGTGAGGGTCGGACCTCGGGCGGGCGTCATCCGGTATCCCCTTGGGGTATGCCAACTAAGGGTTATAAAACCCGCACCAACAAGCGTACCGATAAGATGATCGTACGCCGCCGCAATCGTAAGTAACTTGAGTAGGGGTTAGAGTCGTGCCACGTTCAATCCGAAAAGGGCCGTTTATCGATCACCACCTGGCCAAGAAGGTGGAAGATGCGGTCGCGCAAAACAACAAGCGGCCCATTAAGACATGGTCTCGGCGCTCGATGATCCTGCCCGAAATGGTCGGTCTGACCATTGCGGTCTACAACGGTCGTCAGCATGTGCCGGTTCTCATCTCTGAGAACATGGTTGGCCATAAGCTCGGCGAGTTCGCGCTGACCCGCACCTATCGGGGTCATGCAGCGGACAGGAAGTCCAGGTAAGGGGGCGTAAGATGCAGGCATCAGCAAAATTGCGACATGCGCGCATGTCGGCCCAGAAGGCTCGGCTGGTCGCAGACCAGATTCGCGGTCTGCCGGTTGAACAGGCGTTGAATGTTCTCGCATTCAGCAAGAAGAAAGGCGCGGTTCTGGTAAAGAAGGTTCTTGAGTCGGCGATTGCCAATGCAGAGCACAACGAAGGTGCGGATATCGATGAGCTTAAGGTCTCAGCGATCAGCGTTGACGAGGGGCCGACTATGAAGCGAATCCGTGCTCGTGCAAAGGGGCGCGCAGCCCGTATCCTCAAGCGGACCAGTCACATCAATGTGACTGTCGCAGACAAGTAACAGGCAAGAGAGGCCGATATGGGTCAGAAAGTACATCCAACCGGTATCCGACTGGGTATCGTAAAAGACTGGACGTCGAAATGGTACGCAGATTCCAAGCACTATGCTGATCTGCTGAACAATGATCTCAGTGTCCGGGATTTTCTGAAGAAGCGCCTCTATCAGGCATCCGTAAGCCGGATTCAGATCGACCGCCCTGCAAAAAATGCACATATCACTGTGCATACGGCACGGCCCGGCCTTGTTATCGGCAAGAAGGGCGGCGACATTGATGCCTTGCGCAACGAGGTCTCCAAGATGATGGGGATCCCCGTGCACATTAGCATTGAGGAGATTCGCAAGCCTGAGCTGGATGCACAGCTTGTCGCAGAGGGCGTTGCTCAGCAGCTTGAGCGTCGTGTGATGTTTCGTCGGGCCATGAAGCGTTCGGTGCAGAATGCCATGCGCTTGGGAGCGCAGGGCATCAAGATCAATATCGGTGGTCGTCTGAACGGTGCTGAGATTGCCCGTAGCGAGTGGTACCGTGAAGGTCGTGTGCCGCTGCACACTTTGCGTGCCGATATCGATTACGGTTTTGCCGAGGCCAACACCACTTATGGCATCATCGGCGTAAAAGTTTGGATTTTTAAGGGTGAAGTCTTTGCTGATGGAGAGGTGGCGCAAGCAGAGCCTAAGACCAAATCCGCAGGAAAGAGGTCGTAAGAAATGCTACAACCAAAACGTACCAAATTCCGAAAGCAGCACAAGGGTCGCAACCGCGGCCTTGCCAACACAGGTAGCAGTGTCTCGTTTGGCGAGTTTGGCTTGAAATCCACTGGGCGTGGCCGTATTACTGCTCGCCAGATTGAGGCAGCCCGACGCACAATTACCCGCCATGTGAAACGTGGTGGACAGCTGTGGATTCGGGTTTTTCCTGATAAGCCTATTACCAAAAAACCTCTCGAGGTACGTCAGGGTAAAGGTAAGGGTAATGTGGAGTACTGGGTTGCTCAGATTCAGCCAGGGCGCATGCTCTACGAGATCGAAGGTGTCTCGGAAGAGCTGGCTCGTGAGGCATTTGCGCTGGCATCTGCGAAGCTGCCTGTGTCCACCACTTTCGTAAAACGGACGGTGATGTGATGAAGGCAAGTGAACTGCGAGGAAAGGGTTCCGAAGAGTTGCAGTCAACTCTTGAGGAACTGCTGAAAGAGCAATTCAATCTGCGCATGCAGAAGGGAACCGGGCAGCTTTCGCGTCCCTCCCGCATGAATGCGGTCCGCAAGGAGATCGCACGAATTAAAACGGTAATGAACGAGCAGAAGGCAGGCAGCGCATCATGAGCGAACAAGAAGCCAGCAACCGCACCTTGGTCGGGCAAGTGGTCAGCAGCGGGATGGATAAGTCCATCACTGTCGTTGTTGAGCGTCGAGTGAAACACCCGATCTACGGTAAGTTCGTGCGCCGTTCCACTAAGGTGCATGCGCATGATGAGAGTAACGAGTGCAACTCCGGTGATACTGTGATGGTGGAGCAATGTCGTCCGCTGTCGAAGACCAAGCGTTGGCGCCTGGTGAAGATCATCGAGCGTGCCAGCTGATCGGCTGCAATTTTTTGCCGAACGAATACAAAGCATAGGGCAGAAACATGATTCAGATGCAGACAAGCCTGAATGTTGCCGATAACAGCGGGGCCAAACGCGTCCAGTGCATCAAGGTACTGGGTGGCTCGCATCGCCGTTATGCGGGGATCGGTGACATCATCAAAGTAAGCGTTAAGGATGCAATTCCACGCGGTAAGGTTAAAAAGGGCGACGTTTACAACGCCGTCGTGGTGCGCACCAAAAAGGGTGTTCGTCGTCCGGATGGTTCAATCATCCGCTTTGATACCAACGCGGCTGTATTACTTAACAACCAGTATCAGCCAATCGGTACACGTATCTTTGGCCCTGTTACCCGTGAATTGCGAAGTGAGCGTTTTATGAAGATCATTTCGCTCGCTCCCGAGGTGCTGTGAGGCGATAACAATGGCTAGCAAGATCAAAAAGGGCGACGAGGTCATCGTTGTTACCGGAAAAGACAAGGGCAAGCGCGGAACTGTGATCCGCATGCTCGATCGGGATCGTGTTGTTGTAGAGAACATCAACATGGTTAAAAAGCACACTAAGCCGAATCCAGCGAAAGGAGAGCCTGGCGGTATTCTCGATAAAGAGATGCCCCTGCATATCTCCAATGTCGCGCTCTACAATCCGGAAACCGGCAAGGGTGACCGGGTTGGGTTCAAGACCCTGGATGATGGCCGCAAGGTGCGGGTGTTCAAGTCCAACAACGAAGTTGTGGATATCTGAGGCGTAACTGGCGATGTCAAGATTACAGCAACATTACAGCGACGCTGTTGTCCAGCAGTTGATGGACAAGTTCAAATACAACAGTGTCATGCAGGTTCCGCGCATTACCAAGATCACCCTGAACATGGGTGTCGGTGAGGCGATTGGTGATAAAAAGGTTCTCGAGTTTGCCGTGGGTGATATGGAAAAGATCGCTGGCCAGAAGGCGATCATTACTCACGCGCGTAAGTCGATTGCTGGCTTCAAAGTTCGTGAAGGCTGGCCCATCGGCTGCAAGGTGACTCTGCGGCGTGAGCGTATGTATGAGTTTCTCGACCGACTGATCAGCATTGCGATTCCACGTATTCGTGACTTCCGCGGGCTGAGTGCCAAGTCTTTTGACGGTCGTGGTAACTACAGCATGGGCGTAAAGGAACAGATCATCTTCCCTGAGATCGACTACGACAAGGTTGATACCCTGCGTGGCTTGGATGTCACTATCACAACAACAGCGCGCACTGATGAAGAGGGGCGTGCCTTGTTGGAAGCGTTTAAATTTCCGTTTAAGAACTGAGTACGGATATGGCAAAGAAGAGCATGATCGCACGCGAAAATAAGCGTGCACGTACGGTAGCAAAGTATGCCGCCAAGCGAGCTGCGCTGAAGAAGATCATCGATGATCCCAGTAGCAGCTATGAGCAGGTGGAAGAGGCAGTGGTCAAGCTGCAGAGGCTGCCACGTGACGCAAGCCCGAGTCGTCAGCACAACCGCTGCCGGGTAACTGGCCGTCCGCACGGCTACTATCGCAAGTTCGGTCTGGCTCGCAACAAACTTCGTGAAGCGGCTATGCGTGGCGATGTGCCTGGGCTTGTAAAAGCAAGCTGGTAAGTATAGACTGCGCGTCTTTATTTGCGGGCCCATCTAGGGCCCGTTAACTGTTTTGCACGCGGGTATCGCGCCCTAAAGGCGGGCTGACCCGAGGAGCACAAAATGAGTATGTCAGATCCCATCGCGGATATGCTTACGCGTATCCGTAATGGTCAAGCAGCGAACAAATCTGATGTTAAGCTGCCCGCCTCCAAGATGAAGTTGGCGATCGCCAATCTCCTCCAGGATGAAGGTTTCATCCAGAATGCCAGAGTCGAAGAGAACGACGGCAAGCCCCAGTTAGTGCTTGAGTTGCGCTACTTTGAGGGCCGTCCGGTTATTGATCTTATCAAACGTGTCAGTCGTCCGGGCCTTCGAGTTTACAAGGGGCGCGGCGAGTTGCCGAATGTTCGTGGTGGCTTGGGCATTGCAATCATCTCCACATCGAAAGGCATTATGACCGATCGTGCGGCCCGGGCTTCTGGGCAGGGCGGTGAAGTGATTGCCTTTGTTGCCTAGCGGAGGATTGGAAAATGTCTCGAATTGCAAAGAGTCCGATTGCTATTCCGTCTGGTGTGGAGCTGAAAGTTGCGGATCAGGTTGTTTCGGTGAAAGGCGCAAAAGGCGCTCTGGAGCTGACAGTGCACGATCTGGTTGCGATCTCCCAGGAAGATAGTGAGCTGCGGGTGTCGCCGAAGGTAGAAGATAAAGACTCATGGGCAATGGCCGGAACCATGCGGGCGTTGCTTAACAATATGGTGGTTGGGGTGAGTCAGGGCTTCGAGCGTAAGCTAGAGCTGGTTGGTGTGGGTTATCGTGCCCAGGCCAAAGGCAAAAGCCTGAATCTCAGTCTCGGTTTCTCACACCCCATCGACTATTCCTTGCCTGATGGGGTGGATGCTGCAACTCCTTCTCCAACTGAAATCATCCTTACTGGATTTGATAAGCAGCGAGTTGGGCAGGTAGCTGCGGAGATTCGTGCTTTTCGTCCGCCAGAGCCCTACAAGGGTAAGGGCGTTCGTTATTCGGATGAGCTCGTGGTTCGTAAAGAAGCCAAGAAGAAATAGTAGGGTAGATCGATGGACAAGAAACAAGCACGTATTCGACGTGGTCGCCGCACTCGCGCGAAAATTCGCGAACTGGGTGTTCATCGCCTCACAATCCACCGGACACCTCGTCACATGTATGCACAGGTGATCGCGCCGAGTGGTGGTGAGACCCTGGCGAGCGCTTCGACCCTGGACAAAGTGGTTGCTGAGCAGATTGATGGGGCGACCAGTAATACAAATGCGGCCGCCGTCGTCGGAAAGCTCATTGCCGAGCGAGCTAGAGCGGCTGGCATTGATCAGGTTGCTTTTGATCGTTCCGGTTTTCGCTACCACGGTCGGGTCAAGGCGCTGGCCGATGCGGCACGCGAAGCTGGCCTGAAGATTTAACGGAGCTGAAAGATGGCAAATTTCAATACAAAGCCTGAGAGTGATGAGCTCCTCGAAAAGCTGATCAACGTCAATCGTGTTGCCAAGGTGGTAAAGGGTGGGCGTCAGTTCGGTTTCTCCGCGCTGACTGTTGTCGGCGATGGTCAGGGTCGCGTCGGTTTTGGTACCGGCAAGGCTCGCGAGGTTCCGATTGCGATTCAGAAGGCGATGGAATCGGCACGCAAAAACATGGTCAAGGTCAGGCTTAGTGGCGATACGCTTCAGTATCCGCTGGTTGGGCGTCATGGCGCTGCCAATGTCTTCATGAAGCCCGCTTCTGAAGGTACTGGCATCATCGCCGGTGGCGCGATGCGTGCGGTTTTTGAGGTGCTTGGTGTTCACAATGTGCTGGCCAAGTGTATTGGCACCAACAATCCGATCAACGTAGTGCGTGCAACCATCAATGGTCTGGCCGATATGACGGATGCTGAATCTGTGGCGGCCAAGCGTGGCAAGAAAGTTGAAGAGATTCTGGGGTAAGTCATGTCAGATAAGAAGATGATGCGCGTTACCTTGGTGCGGAGCATGAATGGGCGTCTTGCTAGCCACCAGGCCTGTGTGCGTGGTTTAGGCCTGCGTCGCATGCACCATACGGTAGAGGTCGAGGATACTCCCTGTACGCGTGGTATGGCGGGCAAGGTGTCTTACATGGTAAAGGTTGAGGAGTCCTGAGATGCGTCTCAACGATTTGCGCCCAGATAGTGGGCAAAAGCGTGACCGGAAGCGTGTGGGTCGTGGCATCGGCTGCGGTCTTGGTAAGACGTGTGGCCGCGGCCATAAGGGGCAGAAGTCCCGCTCCGGTGGGTTTCATAAGGTTGGTTTTGAGGGTGGTCAGATGCCGCTGCAACGGCGCCTGCCGAAGGTTGGTTTTCGTTCCCGTGTCGGCATGACTACCGCTGAGATTCGGCTGAGTGAACTGGCCAAGGTCGAGGGCGATGTCGTCACTCTCGAGTCTTTGGAAAAAGCGAATCTCATCAATCGTTCCGTTAAGCGGGTGAAGATTATTGCATCCGGCAATGTTGAGCGTCCCGTGACCATTGTTGGCATTAAGGCCACCAAAGGAGCCGCAGCGGCTATCGAGGCTGCAGGCGGAAAGATCGAGGCGTAAATGTCAAAGCAAGGATCGGCAATGTTAAACTCGCTTGGCGGTATGGGGCGACTGACCGAATTGCGTCAGCGGCTGCTTTTCGTTGCCGGTGCGTTGCTGGTATTTAGGATCGGTACCTTTATTCCGGTGCCTGGTGTGAATCCGGTTGCACTTGCTGCCCTGTTTGAGCAGGCGCAGGGTTCGATCCTCGACATGTTTAATATGTTCTCGGGTGGTGCGCTTGAGCGCGCCAGTCTGTTTGCGCTTGGCATCATGCCGTACATCTCTGCCTCTATCATCATGCAGTTGATGACCTCGGTGCTTCCAAAACTGGAGCAATTGAAAAAAGAGGGTGAGGCGGGCCGCCGTAAGATCACGCAGTACACGCGCTATGGAACAGTTGTGCTTGCTAGCTTTCAGGCGGTTGGTATTTCGATCGCACTGCAGAGTCAGTCGATTGGTGGTCAGTCGGTGGTGGCCCAACAGGGTGTGGGTTTTGTCGTTACGGCGGCTGTCTCGCTTGTGACTGGAACCATGTTCCTGATGTGGCTTGGTGAGCAGATCACGGAGCGCGGAATTGGTAATGGCATCTCAATGATCATCTTTGCCGGTATCGTGGCCGGGTTGCCGTCCGCCATCGGTGGCACGCTTGAGTTGGCACGTACCGGTGAATTGAACGTTTTGACGATCCTGGTGTTATTCGCATTGGCAATTGCCGTCACCGGCTTCGTTGTGTTCGTCGAGCGAGGGCAACGAAGGATTACCGTCAACTATGCGAAACGACAGCAGGGACGGCGCCTGATGCAGGCGCAGAGTTCTCATCTGCCGCTTAAGCTGAATATGGCTGGCGTGATTCCGCCGATCTTTGCTTCAAGCATCATCCTGTTTCCAGCGACGCTTGGGCAGTGGTTCGGGAATTCCGAGGAGACGCGCTGGCTACAGGATATTTTTTCAAAGCTGTCGCCAGGTGAGCCGGTCTACGTGATGGCCTATGCAGCAGCGATTATTTTCTTCTGCTTCTTCTATACAGCGCTGGTCTTTAATTCAAAAGAGACGGCCGATAATCTGAAGCGCTCTGGTGCGTTTATCCCGGGCATCCGACCAGGCGAGCAGACTGCAAAATACATCGACGGCGTAATGTCCCGGCTGACCTTTGCTGGTGCAATCTACATTACTGCTGTTTGCTTGTTGCCGGAATTTTTAATCGTCGGATGGAATGTCCCATTCTATTTTGGCGGTACATCTCTGTTGATCATTGTTGTCGTAGTGATGGATTTTATGGCTCAGATTCAGGCCCATTTGATGTCGCATCAGTACGAGGGGTTGATGAAGAAGGCTAACCTCAAAGGCGGCAGAAAGAAGTGATCGATTGAGCTGAATCGGTTCAGTCAAGTTTTTTGGAGCAAAGATATGAAAGTTCGTGCATCAGTAAAAAAGATGTGTCGCAATTGCAAGATTGTTCGCCGCAACGGTGTAGTGCGTGTGATCTGTAAGGAAGGCCGGCACAAACAACGCCAAGGCTAAATCTGAGCCACGCGCAGCCATAAGGCTCTTGACTGGGTCTCATTAAATTGGCATAATTGCGCGTTTCCGCCAAACGAAATTTGCTTGAGAAAAGCAGGAGACGAGAAAAATGGCTCGAATCGCAGGAGTCAATATACCTGATCGCAAGCACGCGATAATCGCGCTGACTTCAATTTATGGCGTTGGCCGTACTCGCGCAGCTGGTATTTGTGAAGCAACGGGTATTGCGCCCAGCACAAAGATCCTCGAGTTGAGCGAGGCTCAGTTGGAGGCGATTCGTTCTGAAGTCGCAAAATTCACAGTCGAGGGTGATCTTCGTCGTGAAGTCTCAATGAACATCAAGCGTCTGATGGACTTAGGCTGTAATCGCGGCATCCGTCACCGCCGTGGTCTGCCGTTGCGTGGTCAGCGTACCAAGACAAATGCACGCACCCGTAAGGGGCCGCGTCGTCCGATCAAACGATAAGTCGATTTAGAACTCGCAGGAACAGATGATGGCAAAAGCAAGCGGCCGTTCCCGAAAGAAAGTCAAGAAGACAGTGAGCGATGGCGTAGCGCACGTTCACGCTTCGTTCAATAATACAATCATCACGATTACCGATCGTCAGGGCAATGCACTGGCATGGGCAACTGCTGGTGGATCAGGCTTTCGCGGGTCCCGAAAGAGCACCCCTTTTGCTGCTCAGGTGGCGGCTGATCGGGTTGGTCAGATGGTCAAAGAGTATGGTGTTAAAAACCTTGATGTAAACGTGAAAGGCCCCGGTCCGGGACGCGAGTCTGCGGTACGTGCGCTTAATAATGCAGGGTTCAAGATCACCAGCATCTCTGATGTGACCCCCATCCCTCACAATGGTTGCCGTCCACCGAAGAAGCGTCGGGTCTGAGCACTGGAGTCTAAACATGGCAAGGTATATCGGTCCAAAATGTAAGCTGAGTCGTCGCGAGGGAACTGACCTATTCCTCAAAAGTCGCATGCGCTCTCTCGACTCCAAGTGCAACATGGAGAAGGTTCCTGGGCAGTCAGGTGATCGTCGTCGCCGTATCTCCGATTATGGGCTTCAGCTCCGCGAGAAGCAGAAAGTTCGTCGTATCTACGGCGTGATGGAGAATCAGTTCCGCAACTACTATAAGGCTGCGGCGCAGGCTAAAGGTGCGACTGGCGAAAACCTCCTGCAGGCGCTTGAGACCCGTCTCGACAATGTCGTTTACCGGATGGGTTTTGGCTCAACTCGTGCTGAAGCGCGTCAGCTCGTTAGTCATAAGGCGATTGAAGTCAACGGCAGTGTCGTTAACGTTGCATCTTACAAGATCAAGGCTGAGGACGAGGTCAGCATTCGCGAGAAAGCCAAGAAGCAAGTCCGCATACAGGGTGCCTTGTCATTGGCAGAGCAATATGGGTTTGTGGATTGGGTTGAGGTTGATCCCAAGGCGATGAAGGGCGTTTTTAAGCGTGTGCCGGATCGGGCTGACCTTCCCGCAGAGATTAATGAACAACTCGTTGTCGAGTTGTACTCGAAGTAAGCCCAATCGAGAGGTTTATTCATGGTAGATAACGTTATGGAGTTCCTGAAGCCACGCATAGTGAATGTGCAGGCGCTCAGTGAAACTCACGCAAAAGTTATCCTGGAACCGCTTGAGCGAGGCTTTGGGCACACGCTCGGGAATGCCTTGCGTCGTATCTTGCTCTCCTCTATGCCAGGCAGTGCGATTACTGAGGTGGAGATTCAGGACGTCCTGCATGAATACACCGCGATAGAGGGTGTTCAGGAGGATGTGCTGGAGATCCTGCTCAATCTGAAGCAGGTTGCATTGGTGATGCACTCCCGGGACGAAGCGGTCTTGCGGCTGCAGAAGAAGGGACCAGGAGTTGTCAGTGCTGGGGATATTACCCTTGATCATGACATTGAGATCGCAAACCCGGATCTGCATATTGCTACTCTTACCAAGAGTGGCGAGATCAATATGACTCTCACGGTCAAGCGTGGGCGCGGTTATCAGCCGTCGACTGCTCGACAGAGTTCGGCGGGTGAAGATCGACCGATCGGTATGTTGCAGCTTGACGCGTCGTTTAGTCCAGTGAGACGTGTGGCTTATTCGATCGAATCTGCGCGTGTTGAGCAGCGCACCAATATGGATCGTCTGGTTATCGAATTGCAGACCGATGGCACTATTGATCCGGAAGAAGCGATCCGACGCTCGGCAGGCATTCTCAGAGATCAGCTCTCTGTCTTTGTTGATCTTGAGGCGGAGGCAGCTGAAGCGACTGCTGAACCGGAAGAGCCGATGATCGATCCGATCTTGTTGCGTCCGGTTGATGATCTGGAGCTGACGGTTCGTTCTGCAAACTGTCTGAAGGCCGAGAACATTTTTCTTATCGGTGATCTGATTCAGCGCACCGAGGTTGAGTTGCTCAAGACCCCGAATCTGGGCAAGAAGTCACTCACCGAGATCAAGGATGTGCTGGCCCGCAGGGGCCTCTCTCTTGGCATGCGCTTGGAGCATTGGCCACCCGAGAGCATTGATGAGCATTTCGCTCACTGATCTACCTATTTGTTAAACGAAGAATTGAAGGAAGTCGATCCATGCGTCATCGCAAATCAGGGCGGCAACTGAACCGAAACAGCAGCCATCGCAAGGCGATGTTCCGCAATATGGCAGTGTCGCTGATCAACCATGAGCTGATTAAGACAACTTTGCCGAAGGCGAAAGAGCTTCGCCGCGTGGCAGAACCGCTGATCACCATGTCAAAAACCGACTCTGTTGCGAAGCGTCGTCTCGCATTCTCACGACTGCGTGATGATGCGGCTGTTGGCAAGCTGTTTGCCGAGCTGGGGCCGCGTTACAAGGAGCGCGCAGGTGGCTATCTGCGCATCCTAAAATGCGGCTATCGTAGCGGAGATAAGGCGCCTATGGCCTATGTCGAGCTGGTCGATCGTCCTGAGGTGGATGAGGCTGAAGAGATGGAAGCGACTGAAGAGTAAAGTCTTCGCTAAGTTTTGCTCCTGCTCCAGCCAAGAGCCGGTCAAGAGCAGCTTTAGTATCCCGGCTGCTGATAAAGCCCTCACCGTTTGGTGGGGGCTTTGTTTTTATGGGTATGCTAAAAAACTGCCAACCTAGCAGTTGAAGATGGAGAGGGAGATCTTGAGCGAACTGCTTCCTGTGCATCACCGAGTGGGTAGCCTCGGAATGAATCTGGACGAAGCAGATTGGGATGGAGAATTCATCGATTTAATGCGCTGATCACAGGGTCGCTCAATGACTCCTGTCGCGGCGACACTCGCATATCCTTGTGCGGTGTAATTGCAGGCTATTGTGAGCGACTGCAAGGATGCGCCCAGAAGGAAGGGCCCTTGGGGTGCAGGAGGTATGACCCAAGAGTGGGGGGGGGCAGACGGCGGGAACAGTCTGTCAATAGTAACGCAGGAGCGGTTGCTGAGATTGGCAAAACTTCTGTTCCAGCGCACGCTCCTCGCCTACATGGATGAATACGACGACAAAGCGGTGGATTCTGGACCTAAGGTGTGAGTCCACGATTCGTTCAGACTCCCTGGGTAAGATTAATCAATGTGCGACTTATCCTGTGCTTTGAGCCGCTGATTGAGATGTTTTATGACCCATGTTGTGATGGGGTATATCGATACGTAAAGATGGTCAGGCACGCTGAGGCCATCAAGCTATCGAGATGATGTTTATGCGGGTCTGATAACCTACCAGGGAGGGTTGTGGATGTTGTAACGTCGTTTGCGACCAACGGGAATGTGCCTCTCAGAGTTACTTGGTGGCGCTTCAGTATTCAGGTTGGCGTCAGAAAGGTTCCGGTTTTTTCGCTCCAGAGAGACCCGCAACATAAGAAAGATCATCACCCACATGCTGACCTGACTGATCATTGGGTAGAAAGACTGACCAGCAACAGCGCCAAACAGCTGGCTGACTGTAAACGCCAGGCTGCCGCCGCCTATTGCCATATTGAAGGAGTCTGTCTTGTCCCTGAACAGGGTGAGACTTTTTATCACGATAATCAGAAAGAAGATAAAGATGGGGATCGAGAATAGCAGGCCGTTATCGAGGGTCAGCTCAAGATAGGCGTTGTGTGGGTGAGGGAATGACTCGTGATAGGAATTCCAGAGGAAGGGTGCAATACCGCTGCGGATCATGGCGTGTCGTCCATGTCCCCAGATCGGCTGCTCGGCGATCTTTTCGATGACAAAGGGCCAGATCTCGGTGCGACCGGAGGTGACCGTATAGAGGTCCATGTCGTCCGCTTTAACTGGTCCGCCGCTGTCGAGTTCAGCGTTGCGGTTATCCGCGGTATCCTGGGTGAAGCCCTCTGTGAAGCGTTCGGTCACCGACGGAATAGTGACGGCAATGGTCATAACCACCAGCGGCGTGATGAAAAAGAATTTTCGCCAGCGGTACCAGGCCAGAATGAATGCCACCCCCATCCAGCTACCCATGCCGATGCGGCTGCCGGTCAGTGCGATAGCAAGTGCGCAAGCCATGCTGGAGAGCACCAGAAATGTCTTGTTGAGTGAACTTTTAGAGAGCTGGATCAAGGCGAAAAAGGCCCAAGCAGCACCGGAGAGCAGCACAGCTACATCACTGCGAAAGTAACCGATCTCACGGTCAATGACGCGCACGGCGCGCTTCTGCAGTAGATCACCATCGACGAGGGTGCTTACCGGCATCCAGCGGATTACCTGCAAGGCAAGCAATAGATTCATTATCAGAACGGATGCGAGCGCCCACTGCATGCGGGTCTTGTCGTTGGTGCCATAGTAAAACATTATGCCTGGAGCGACATATTTGAGTACATTGATGATGTCATCGATAAATAGGCTCTGCCCAGTGAAAAAGTCGCGGCGGCCAACCAGTAAAGAATATTCGTTGAGGATGGCGGAATCCCCGGCGCCCCTCAGATAAGAGGCGACGATGATGGCCAGGTACCAGACTAGATAGAAACGGATCGATATGGGAAGTTTAGGGGCCTTCCATTCCCTGGCGCGGGCGGAAAACCAGGCGAGAAAGGTCGATGCGAAGAGCAGATTCCAGGGGTTGAGGCCGGGGATGCCAGCCACGGCCTTTGGCATGTCCGGACGCTCGACAAAGGCCATCAGTACAACCAGAAAACAGAGGGTCTTGAACCAGTCGCGCCAAGCGTAGACGCTGAAAAAAGCGACAATCATCCAGATTAGGGCTACACGCATCGGCTTTCGACTCTTGTTGGTGAAGGCTAGATCAAAGCGGACTCCAGTCCAGCATTGTCAGGCTAAGCGCTTGAAATTTGAAGCCCGAGATTCCCCTAATTACTAGGGGTGTCACAAATAGCTGGCAAGAAACTTCCCAGTATAGGAATCGGGGTGGGCGGCGACGGTTTCTGGGGTGCCCTCTACCAGAATCTCGCCCCCTCGGTTACCACCCTCCGGGCCCAGGTCGATGATCCAGTCAGCTGTCTTGATGACGTCGAGATTGTGCTCGATCACCACCACCGTATTGCCGTGGTCACGCAGCCGGTGCAGCACCGCAAGCAGATGATTCACGTCGTGGAAGTGCAGCCCGGTGGTCGGTTCATCGAGGATGTAGAGAGTGTTGCCGGTATCGCGCTTGGAGAGTTCCCGGGAGAGCTTGACTCGCTGCGCCTCGCCGCCGGAGAGGGTGGTAGCGTTTTGCCCGAGGGAGATATAGGAGAGCCCCACATCCATCAGGGTCTGTAGCTTGCGTTTGATCACTGGCACCGCATCGAAAAAGGCCAGCCCCTCCTCCACCGTCATCGCCAGTACCTCGTCAATCGACTTGCCCTTGTACTTCACCTCCAGGGTCTCGCGGTTGTAACGCTTGCCCTTGCAGACATCGCACTGCACATAGACGTCGGGCAGAAAGTGCATCTCCACCTTGATCACGCCATCGCCACGGCAGGCCTCGCACCGGCCGCCCTTGACGTTGAAGGAGAAGCGCCCCGGGGTGTAGCCGCGGGTGCGGGACTCCTGGGTGCCGGCAAACAGTTCGCGGATCGGCGTGAACAGCCCGGTATAGGTGGCCGGGTTGGAGCGCGGTGTGCGACCGATCGGGCTCTGGTCGATATCGACCACCTTGTCGAAGTGCTCCAGCCCTTCGATCGACTCATAGGCTGCCGGTGAGCTATTGGCGCCATTCAGTTCGGCGGCGCAGATAGGGTAGAGGGTGTCGTTGATCAGGGTCGACTTGCCGGATCCTGAAACGCCGGTAACACAACAGAAGGTGCCAACCGGAATGCTGAGCGTCACCTGCTTCAGGTTGTGGCCGCAGGCCCCGGTTACCTGCAGAAACTCGCCGTCACGTCCGGCATAGCGTTCGGTGGGAACGGCGATGCTGCGCTGACCGGAGAGATATTGGCCGGTGAGCGAGTGCTCGACTGCGGTGATCTCTTCGGCGGTACCCTGGGCGATGATCTGGCCGCCATGCTCGCCGGCGCCGGGGCCGATGTCGACCACATGGTCAGCGCTGCGGATCGCATCCTCATCATGCTCCACCACGATCACCGTATTGCCCAGATCTCGCAGATAGGTGAGGGTGTTGAGCAGTCGCGCGTTGTCCCGCTGATGCAGCCCGATGGAGGGCTCATCCAGCACGTACATGACGCCGACCAGGCCGGCGCCGATCTGGCTTGCCAGGCGGATGCGCTGCGCCTCGCCGCCGGAGAGGGTTTCGGCGCTGCGGTCGAGGGTGAGGTAGTCGAGCCCGACATTGACCAGAAAGCTGAGACGCTGATCGATCTCCTTGACGATTTTGTCCGCGATCTTGCCGCGTTTGCCGGGCAGCGCTAGCTGCTGAAAAAAACTCAGCGCCTGGCCGATCGGCATTGCGCTGATCTCAGGCAGGGTGTTGTGCGCGACAAACACATGGCGTGCCGCCTGGTTGAGGCGGGTGCCTTTGCACTCCGGGCAGGGCTGGCTGGAGATGTAGTGCGCCAGCTCCTCGCGGACTGCATTCGAATCGGTCTCCCGATAGCGGCGCGACATGTTGTGGATGATCCCCTCAAAGGGGTGTGTCTTGCGGGTCGAACGCCCGCGCTCATTAAAGTAGCTGAACTCGATCGACTCGTTGCCACTGCCGTAGAGGATCTTTTTCTGCACCGGCCGCGGCAGCTCCTGCCACGGCGTTTCGGGATCGAATGCGTAGTGTCTGCCCAGCGAGCTGATCATTTGATAGTAGTAGGTATTGCGCCGGTCCCAGCTGCGCACCGCGCCGCCGGCCAGTGACAGCTCGGGGTGCGCGACTACCTTGTCTGGGTCGAAAAACTGCTCCACGCCGAGCCCGTCGCAGGTGGGGCAGGCCCCCACCGGATTGTTGAAGGAGAACAGCCGGGGTTCCAGCTCGCTTAGGCTATAACCGCACTGCGGGCAGGCAAAGCGGGAGGAGAAGATAAGCTCCTCGCCGCCGCCATCCAGCGCTGCGACCCGTACCAGGCCGCCAGCGAGATTGAGCGCGGTCTCGAAGGACTCGGCCAGACGGCTCTGCAGATCGGGGCGTACCTTGAAACGGTCGACCACCACCTCGATGTTGTGTTTTTTGTGCAGCTCAAGCTCGGGGGCCTCATCCAGCTCGAACAGTTCGCCGTCGATGCGGGCGCGGATAAACCCCTGGGCATGCATCTCGGTGAGCAGTTTATGGTGCTCGCCCTTGCGCTCCGAGATCACCGGCGCCAGCAGCATTAGCCGGCTCCCCTCGGGCAGCGCCAGCACCAGATCGACCATCTGACTGATGGTCTGGGCCTCCAGCGGAGTGTCGTGCTCCGGGCAGCGTGGCGTGCCGGCGCGGGCGAATAGCAGCCGCAGGTAGTCGTGGATCTCGGTGATGGTGCCGACGGTGGAACGCGGGTTGTGGGAGGTGGTCTTCTGCTCGATGGAGATCGCCGGTGAGAGCCCCTCGATGTGGTCCACATCGGGCTTCTCCATCAGTGAAAGAAACTGCCGGGCATAGGCGGAGAGCGATTCCACGTAGCGTCGCTGCCCCTCCGCATAGATGGTGTCGAAAGCCAGCGAGGATTTGCCGGAGCCGGAGAGCCCGGTGATCACGATCAGCTTGTTGCGCGGCAGGGTCAGGTCGATATTCTTCAGGTTGTGGGTCCGCGCGCCGCGGATTTGGATGGTATCCATAGCTCTCTGGTTAGGCTTCCGGTCGATCTGGGAGGCGGCGCGCGGCGCCTATTACCCCCGATTCCAGCCGGTCTTTTGCAACAACGATTCAGGCGAACCTGCTACTATACGCGCTCTTTATTTGTAGAGGCAAAGCGGATCTGAGATGGCAAAGAGTAGCGGAGAGGGGCAGGGCCTAAACCCTCTGGAGCGGCGCGCCGCGTTTTCTCTGGCGGGGATTTTCTCGCTGCGCATGATGGGACTTTTTCTGATCCTACCAGTGTTCGCCCTCTATGCGGAGGGCGTGGCTGGAGTGACGCCGATGCTGGTGGGGGCGGCGATCGGCGTCTACGGTCTGACCCAGGCAGTGCTGCAGATCCCCTTCGGTATGCTCTCCGATCGCATCGGCCGCAAACCGGTGATCATTGCCGGCTTGTTGATCTTTGCCTGCGGCAGTGCGGTGGCGGCCTCCGCTGACACTATCTGGGGGATCATTGCCGGTCGCGCGTTGCAGGGTAGTGGTGCCATCGCTGCAGTGATTATGGCGCTGGCTGCGGATCTGAGCCGTGAGCAGCGCCGCCTGCGCATGATGGCGATCATCGGCATGAGCATCGGTGCCGCCTTTGCCGTTTCGCTGGTGCTGGGGCCGGTGCTGAACAGCTGGATCGGCGTGCCGGGGATCTTCGGGCTTACCTCGATACTGGCGTTGCTGGGCGTAGGCGTGGTGCTGTTTGTCGTGCCGACACCGCAGAAGAGCGAATTCCACCGCGATGCGGAGGCGGTGCCGGGGCAGTTCGGCAAGGTGCTGCGGGATCCCGAGCTGGTGCGACTGGACTTGGGGATCCTCATCCTGCACATGACACTAACGGCGCTGTTTCTGGCCTTTCCCCTGGCGCTGCGGGATTTGGGCATGGCCAGCGACTCCCATTGGCAAGTCTATTTGCCAGTGATGCTGGTGGCGATGGCAGCAATGGTGCCGTTTGTCATCATCGCCGAGAGTAAGCGCAAGATGCGGCCGGTCTTTATCGGTGCGGTGGCTGCGCTGGCCCTGGCCGGCCTGGCAATGGCATTGATGCGTGATCTGTTTGCCGGCTTGGTGCTGGCACTACTGCTGTTCTTTATCGCGTTCAACCTGCTGGAGGCGACACTGCCGTCGCTGGTAGCCAAGGTAGCGCCGGGAGAACGCAAGGGCACAGCCATGGGAGTCTACTCCAGCTCCCAGTTTACCGGCGCTTTCATCGGTGGCCTGCTGGGCGGCTGGGTCCACAGCCAGTATGGTGTCGAGGGAGTGTTTTTCTTTTGTGGTGGCATCTCGACGCTCTGGTTGCTGATCGCCTGGGGCATGTCGGATCCGAACTATCTGAGTAATTTCCTGTTGCCGGTGGGGGAACTGGAGGATGATGATGCCGCGCTGCTGGAGAAAGAGCTGAGCGGGGTGGCTGGGGTTGCGCAGGCGGTGGTGATCCCGGAAGACCGCATCGCCTATCTCAAGGTTGATCTTGCTCTGTTCGATGAGTCGGCCTTGGATGCATATTGCGCAGAGCAGGCGTAAACTCCCACGCTTGGCTGCCGGGATCCCGGCGATGGCAACAAAACTCAATTTATAGCTCACGCGAAGGCAGGGACGCTGCATTTGCGGGAGAGGATAGGGGGAAAGATGGCACGAGGTATAAACAAGGTAATTCTCATCGGTAATCTGGGGCGTGATCCTGAGACCCGCTATATGCCTTCCGGCGGCGCGGTGACCAATGTGACGGTTGCAACATCTGATTCATGGAAGGACAAAAACACGGGTGAGCAGCAGGAGCGCACGGAGTGGCACCGGGTGGTGTTCTTCAATCGCCTGGCGGAGATCGCTGCTGAGTACCTGAAGAAAGGCTCCAAGGTCTATGTCGAAGGGCGGCTGCAGACCCGTAAGTGGCAGGGCCAGGATGGGCAGGATCGCTACACCACTGAGATCGTCGGCAACGATATGCAGATGCTCGACAGCCGTGGTGGCAGCGCGGCATTCGACTCCGGCGCACCCGCCTCAAAGCCGGCAGCGGCGCCTCAGCCTTCGCCATCCATGCCCGACAACGACTTCGACGACGACATCCCCTTCTGATGCCGCTAGACTGAAGTGAGGCGATGTGAAACGGAATCCTGCGGGGTTCCGTTTTTTTGCGTTGGGGCGGACAGAACTAAAAAGCGCGCACGTCGGATGGCGTGCGCGCTCGCAACGAAGTTGGCGCTGGTCGGGCGCTCGATAGATATTGATCAGGGCCAGATGTAGCGCCGCGGCAGGCTGCTACTGCCGCCTCCGTTGCGTAAACTGGAAATTTTTTGTCCCCAAACGCACAGGGGCGGACCCAAAGGTCCGCCCCTGTCGCCGGCGCCCGAAGTGGTGCCGTTAACTCAAGCATTCACCAAGGTGATTACTTGGCCGGGGCTGCCGGAGCCTGAGGAGCAACGGGAGCGCCGTAAGGGGCAACCGGAGCACCGTAAGGGGCACCATAGGGAGCACCGTAGTAGGGGTAGCCGTAACCGTTGTAGCCGTTGTAACGGTTGTAGCCGTTACCGTAACCGTTGCCACGGGCGCTGCCGCTCATGTTGAAATTGAAAGAACCGTCGCCGGCGCCATCACCCATCCAGTTGTTGTCGTTCCAACCACTGTTGTTCCAAGGGCCACCCCACCAAGCGGAAGCGGAAGCGGAAGCAACGAGCAGAGCAGCAACGGAAGCAATCTTAACGATCTTTTTCATCTGTGTATCCTCAGTAGGTTGGTGATGAATCTCAAAACTAGTGAAAGCGGATACTACGTGCCTTCATAGGTGCAAAAGAATATTAGTAAATAATGAAATTGTCAAATATTTTTCCCGCGATAAGAATTTCCTTTCTAATTCATTCTCTATGGGGGAGGCGGTGCTTCAGACCGCAAGAGCAGAGCGTAACACCTCTTCTCTAGCCGGGACGCCCGTCGACACGTGGTCGCAACAGAATCGGCAGGTAGGTAATAGCGAACAGCAGGAAGCTGGTGGTCCAGAGCGTGCCTGACAGGGTGATCCACAGCGTGTAACTGGAGGGCACAATAGCCGGCATAAAAACCCGGATGATTGCGCCGAGGTTGAGTAGCGCAAATGCCCAGATGGCGGTGCTCGGGGCAAGCAGTTCGCGGCCGGTATGGCCCAGCGAGACCCGTGCCATCATGCCGAGGGTCAGGACGCCAACCCCGCCTACGGTGAGGGCGTGCCGCGCCAGATTGCCAGGGAACAGACCAAGTGCGGCAAACGTCTCCAGCAGGAAACCGAGGATGATCCAGCCGAGGCCGCTAAACAGTACCGCCAGGATCGGTATCCGCCAGACTTGTAGATGGTGCCAGTCGCGCCAGCGCCAGGCCTGAGTGCCCGCCACCAACAGCGCACTCGCCGCCAACAGCAGTGGCTGGGGCCAGAGCAGGTTGAGCAGGATCCACAGGCCGGCTGAAGCGAATACGAATTGCTCGCGGCGCTGATTGTCGCGAGGCCGTGCCTCAGCGACCGCCTTCTCGGTGAAAAAGGGTAGTACTCGCCCACTCACCCAGATTAGTAACAGCAGCACGCTGTTGAGCATCAGATCTGTGCCACGGGTGATGCTGCCGGGTAGCCCCAGTAGCTCCATGTGGATCAGCAGGTCGGCCAGCAGCATTAGCCCGAGTAGTGGCAGAAACAGTCGATTGCGGCGATTCTGCGCCCGCATCAGCGGTTGGTAGAGGGCCCACATGAAGAGCGGCAGGAACAGCAGGTCGAGCCCAGCGATCACGGCTCCGGGTAGCCCCGGGATGAAGGGTGCGATGCGTGCGGCTAGCCACACCAGTGTGAGTGCCGCCAGTGGTCTCCCGGTGAGCGTATCGATGCCGGTCCAGTTGCGCACTGCAGTGAGCAGGAAGCCGGCGATCACTGCTCCACTGTAGCCGAATAACATCTCATGGCTGTGCCAGGTAATCGGGCCGTAGTAGGCGGAAGGGGGGAGGGTCCCCAGCCAAGTGGCGAGCCACAATGGCAGCAGAGTGATCGCAGCAAGCGCCGCCATCAGAAAAAAGGGCCGGAAGCCCAATGCGAACGGGACTATGCCATGCTGTGGTTCGTTGCGGGGGGGGCGTTCGCCCAGGGGGATCACTGCCATTTAACTATTCTCATCGCCAATCGGATTGGGAGCGCAAGCATAGGAGCCGGTATGCGCTGAGGCATTGACTCCCATCAAACAGACAGAGGCCAAGACCCGGTGGATTTCAGGGTTTGCCGCGGAATAGGTGGGGAATCACCTCTTCGTAGGTGCTGGCAAAGTGGACCTTCAGCCCCTTGCGGATATGCTCCGGCACCTCGTCGAAGTCGCTGCGGTTGTCGGCCGGCAGGATCAGCTCGCGGATCCCGGCACGGCGTGCCGCGATCACCTTCTCGCGGATTCCGCCCACCGGAAAGACCTGCCCGGTGAGGGTCAGCTCGCCGGTCATGGCGATGTGGCGCACTGGCCGATCACGCGCTAGCGAGAGCAGCGCGGAGGCCATGGTGATGCCGGCGGAGGGGCCGTCCTTGGGGGTCGCCCCGGCCGGCACATGCAGGTGGATGAATGCGGTCTTGAAGAAGTCGGGGGCGACGCCGAAGGCTTTTGCATGGCTGACCAGATAGCCATAGGCGATCTCCGCCGACTCGCGCATCACGTCGCCGAGCTGGCCGGTGAGCTTGAAACCGCGGTTGAACTCGTGGGTTCTGACCGCCTCCACACTGAGGGTGGTGCCGCCCATCGCGGTCCAGGCCAGACCGGTGACCACGCCGGCGCCGCTCAGGTTGCGCTCGTCGCGGAACAGCGGGCCGCCGAGGTACTCCGCCAGTTCGTCCGGCCCGATCTCGATCGGGCGTGGCGTGCCCTCGAGGATTTTCACCACCGACTTGCGCACGATCTTGCCGAGCTCTTTCTCTAGCCGGCGCACTCCGGCGTCGCGGGCGTAACCCTCGATGATGGCGCGGATCGCCGGGCTACCGAGCTTGATGTCACGGCGTTTCAAGCCGGCCCGCTCGAGTTGGCGCGGCAGCAGATATTTGCGGGCAATCTGCAGTTTCTCGCTGGTGATATAGCCGGAGAGCGAGATCAGCTCCATGCGATCGAGCAGCGGCCGCGGGATGGTGTCGAGCTGGTTGGCAGTGCAGATGAAGAGCACCTTGGAGAGGTCGAAGCGCAGATCCAGATAGTGGTCGAGAAAGTCGGAGTTTTGCTCCGGATCGAGCACTTCGAGCAGCGCCGAGGCGGGATCGCCCTGGTAGCTGGCACCGACCTTGTCGATCTCGTCGAGCATGATCACCGGGTTCTCGGTGCCCACCTCCTTCATTGCCTGAATGAACTTGCCCGGCATCGCGCCGATGTAGGTGCGGCGATGGCCTTTGATCTCCGCCTCGTCGCGGATGCCGCCCACCGAGAAGCGGAAAAACTTGCGTCCCAGCGCCTCGGCGACGGAGTGGCCGATGGAGGTCTTGCCGACCCCGGGTGGACCTACCAGCAGGATGATCGAGCCGGCGATCTGCCCCTTCATGATGCCCAGCGCGAGGAACTCGAGGATGCGTTCCTTCACATCGCTGAGACCGTAGTGGTCCTTGTCGAGGGTCTTGCGGGCGAAGCCCAGATCGAGTTTGTCCTGAGAGTCGACGCCCCAGGGCAGCAGGCTGATCCAGTCGAGGTAGTTGCGGGTCACCGAATACTCCGGCGAGCCGGTCTCAAGCACCGCCAGTTTGTCCATCTCCTCTTCGACCCGGGCGGCGGCCTGCTCGGTCAGCTTCAGCTTCTCCAGTCGCTGCTGGAATTTCTCCAGCTCGGCGGTGCGGTCATCCTTCTCTATGCCCAGCTCCTGCTGGATCACCTTCAGCTGTTCGTGCAGGAAGAACTCGCGCTGCTGGGTCTGCATGCGCTCTTCGACGCTCTTGCGGATCTCCACCTGGGCCTTGGCAAGTTCCAGTTCCTGGTGTAGCAGCTCCAGTACCTTCTCCATGCGCGGCAATAGCTCGACGCTCTCGAGCACCTTCTGTAGCTGCAGCTTGTCGGAGGTGGTGAGGCTGGCGGCGAAGTCGGTCAGGTGGGAGGGGTCGTCCGGGCCGAAGCGTTCGAGAAACACCCGCAGCTCCTCGGCGTAGAGTGGGTTGAGTGGCAGCAGTTCTTTGATAGTGTTGATGATGGCGATGCCGTAGGCCTTAATCTCATCGTTGGGCTGTTTGCCTGGCTCCGGCAGGTAGTGCACCTGGACGCGAAACGGTGCCTCGCTGCTGAGAAAATTCTCGATGCGGAAGCGCTGCAGACACTCCACCAGGATCTGCAGCCGCCCCTCCGACTCCTGCACCCGGTGGATACGGCAGGCGGTGCCGACGGCGGAGAACTGATCTGGCGTGGTGACCTCGGCGTTGGCTGAGCGGGCCAGCACCACGCCGAGGATCTTCTGTTCGGTCTTGCCCACCGCCTGCATGGTCGAGGTCCAGTGGGCGGTCTCCATCAATAGCGGTACCACCTGGCCGGGAAAGAAGGGGCGGGTGGTGACCGGCAACAGGTGGATGGTGGCGGGGAGCAGCTCGTTGGGGCGGGCCAGGGGCTGCTCGTTTGCCAACTCGATATTGTCATCGGCGTTGCTGGGGGATTTAGGCATAGTGATTGCTGTGCTGCTGTGGCAGATGACGTCGGAGCTGAGCGTCATCTGCCGGTTTTGATTGATCAGAAGGTTGGTTGCATATCTTCAGGTGCGATATCCTCGAGGTGCTCGGCAAAGCTCCATTGATGACCCTCCAGATTCTCGGCAGTGTACATCCGGTCGCCCCAGAACATATCCATCGGTTCCGTGATCTTTTCTGCGCCGGCGGCCTTGGCCTGGACATAGTGGGCCTCCACGTCATCCACATAGATATAGAGGCTCTGGGTGACGCCGGCGAGCCCGGCCGGGCTGTAGCCTCCACGTTCCTGGTTGGCGGGGCCCAGCATAATGACGCCGTCCTGGTACTGCATCTCGGCATGGGCAATACTGCCGTCGGGGGCGGGCATCTCAAGACGTTTCTCAAAGCCAAACACCCGGGCGAGCCACTCCAGGGCGTCGCCGGGGTCATTGTAGAAGAGGTAGGGCGTCACTCTCGGCATTTGCTCTGGCGGATTGTTGGGCATCTCGCATCTCCCCACGATTATGTGGCTAACAGGTTATGTCAACGTCGCCACATTTCGAAGCGGCATCTGCAAATCTATTGGGGCGGGCGCTCTACTTTACAAGCGAGATTGGCAAGAGCCACGAAGGCTTCCAGTGAAAGTTGCTCTGGTCGGATGGTTGGGTCGACGCCGGCAGCTTCGATTTGCTCCGCCGTGAGCCAGTTGCGCAGGCTGTTGCGCAGGGTTTTGCGCCGCTGGGAGAAGGCCTGGGCGACTAGCTGGGCAAACAGGGCCTGGTCTTCGATCGCCAACGGCGGTTCACTGAATGGTTCGAGACGGACAAATGCGGAGTCGACCTTAGGTGGCGGATTGAAGGCGCCGGGACCGATCAGAAACAGGGGGGTGACACGACACTTTGCCTGCAGCATCACAGAAAGGCGGCCATAGGTCTTGGAGCCTGGCCCGGCAGCCATGCGTTCCACCACCTCCTTCTGCAGCATGAAGTGCATATCGCTGATCTGCGCCGCCTGGCTCAGCAGATGAAACAACAGCGGGGTGGAGATGTTGTAAGGCAGGTTGCCCACTACCCGCAATGGCCGCTCGGGGCTGGCCAGGGCAGTGAAGTCGAACTTCAACGCATCGGCGCTGTGGATCGTCAGCTCGCCCAGTGTCGCACAGCTGTCGGCCAGCGGGCCGATCAGATCTCGGTCCAGCTCCACCACCTGCAGCGTTCCGCAGCGCCGCAGCAATTCGCGGGTGATTGCGCCCTGGCCTGGGCCGATCTCCACCAGGTTGTCGTTTGGGCGTGGGGCAATCGCATCAATGATGCGCTGGATGATGCCTGGATCGTGCAGGAAGTTCTGGCCGAATCTTTTTCTAGCTTTGTGGGTCACTGGGGTACCTTTTTGCCGTTGTTGTTTTTGCTAGATAAACGATACCAGCAAATCTACCGACTTGAAGCTCAGCGTCACAATCATAGTCGGCCGAGACAATGGTGCCATAGTCAGCTCAGGCAGCCCTTCATGTGTGACGGTAGGCGTAGAGGAAGGGGGAGGCTAACTGTGGTGTGGTTGACCGATACGATGTGTGGCCGGGCAGCCGACATGTTTCAACTGCCGCTGCAGATTGCGCAGCCTCATGCCCAGGCTGCCAGCCAGCCGGGTTTCATTGAGTTCGCTGGCGGGTAGCAGTTCGATGATCCGTTCACCGTCCCGGACGTGGAGGCTCTGCGCATCGAACTGTTTTAGGTAGTCCTGAGCCTCCTGATCATCGACAGGCCGATGTCGTGTGGCGATGCAGGCTGTACCACTCCCGCCAGACTGAGGCCGAAGCAGGGATCGCCGCTCAGTTCGACTGCCAGCCTTCAGCCGTGCTGCATCAGGGCGACCGGGACATGACCGTTGGGGTCGGTATACTGCCCCGGTTGGCCCCCAGGTTGATGCAGAAAGTTGGATGGGCCTATGCCGTATGCAGTGAGGGCATCCACCAGCAGGTTGGCGGTGCTGAGCAGTGTGGTGTTGGGTGCGCACAGAAAGCTCATCGATTGTTACATCGGTAAAATATGACAAACAATGTCACGTTGAATCTTTCAGTGAATCGTTTCGAAAAAACTCAATGATTCAGGTTTGAATTATTCTGTTTCATGGCCCATTCAAGCAATTGCCAGCCAGGCATCGGTTTGGCAATGAAGTAGCCTTGCGCGACATCGCAGCCAAGGCTTGTCAGAAGGTCCCAGGTCGCCTGGTCCTCGATACCTTCACCAACCACCTTCATGCCCAGTTCGTGGCCCAGCAGGATGGTCATCTTGACGATGGCCAGTGCTTCCTTGTCGGCAGTGGCACGCATGACAAAGGATTTGTCGATTTTAATCTCAGAAAACGGGATGCGGTGTAGCTGCACCAGTGATGAATAACCGGTGCCGAAGTCATCGATCGAGAGTTTGACCTGCTTCATTCTTAGTCGGGTCAGGATGTCGAGGGATTTTATCAACTCCTGCATCAGGGTGGTTTCGGTGACCTCCAGGGTGATCTGGTCTGGTCCTAGGCCATACTGCCTGATCTTTTTATCCATCCATTCCGGTAGGTCGAGATCTTTGAAGTTACAGGGTGCCATGTTGATGGCAACGCGTGTCTTCAGGCCGGCGCGCAGCCACTCAGCGGCCTGTTTGAACGATTGCTGAAGCACCTCGGCAGCGAGTCTATCCATCAAGCCGGACTGTTCCGCCAGAGGGATGATGATATTCGGCCCGAGCAGTCCGCGGTCTGGATGGCGCCAGCGAATCAGGGCCTCGACTCCAATCAGTGAGTTGTTGGAAAACCTCAGTTGTGGCTGAAAAAAGGGCTCCAACTCGCCATTGTTGAGGGCCAGATGCAGTTCCTGTTCGGTGGGTAACTCCAGGAATTCGATTGCATCGAACGGTTTGTTTCGAGACGGGAATGCTATGGTGTTAAGCATCTCCTCCAGTTCCGTGTAGCGAATCGGCTTGGTCAAGGTACCGACGACATGCAGACCTTGCTCGGATGCTAGTTTCTGCGCTGAGTGAAGCACACCTGTGTCGTAGCCGCTGATCAGTATGATCGAGGCGTTTGCCCTCTGCTCGGCCATGATGCGCAGGAGTTCTACCCCGTCACGTCCGGGCATGATCAGATCCAGCACGATGACATCGAGGTCGTCCGAGTAGACCTGCTCGAAGCTGCCGGGCAGGTGAGCGGCAACCGCATCGTAGCCAACATCTAGGGCGACATCACGCACAAAGGCACCGATATCTGGTTCATCATCGATTACCAGCAATTTTCTCTTGTCAGCCATGGCCAAAGTCCCAGTGCCCCTTTCAGTCAATTGCCTTGCGCAACAGCGCCTCGACATCATCCAGACGAAAGGGTTTGGTGAGTGTGCCCAGCAGATTCAGTCCGTTTGCCTTGGCGATCTTGCCTGCGCCCCTGAGCAGGGTCTTATCGTATCCACTGACCATGATGATGGTGGCGGTGCACCCCCGATTGGCCAGCGCATTGATCAGTTCAAAGCCGTCGGTATCTGGCATGAACAGATCGATCACGATCACATCATGGCGGCATTCGGCTTCCGCATCCAGAAGCGCCTTTGCGCTGCTAGACACCTCCGACTCAAATCCTGCCATCTCGGCGATTTCTGCAATCATGGCAGCCATCTCCAATTCATCGTCAACGGCAATCAGACGTGGTTTGTCCATTATTATTCTCCATCCAGTACATCTTGAATCCGCTTTATCAGATCATCCCTGCTGTAGGGCTTTGAAAGCAGATTGGCGGCAAAATGTGCCTGACTATGTCTGGCTGCCACCTTCTTGGTAAAGCCCGATGTGAGCAAGATCTTGAGGTTGGGGTAAAGTTTATAGGCCTGTTCCGCCAGTTCGTAACCGTTCATACCGCCGGGCATCACCACATCACTGAACAGCAGGTTGATGTCGTCCTCGGATTCGAGGAGCGCAAGGGCTTCTGTAGCTCTGGTTGCGGTATGGACTTTGTACCCTGTCTCTTCCAGGTAGTCCCTGGCCAGATCGAGCAGGTTGTCTTCATCATCGACCACAAGGATAGTTCCGTGCCCTGGAGTGAGGCGGGTTTCCGATATTGACGTCTGAGGGATCATCTCGCTCTTTTCAATGCTTCGGGGCAGATAGATCCGGATGGTGGTGCCGATCCCAGGTTCCGAATAGGCCTTGACGTAACCGTTGGATCGTCGGGCAAATCCGTACACCATGCTCAGGCCCAGGCCGGTGCCTTTATCTGATGGTTTGGTGGTGAAGAAGGGTTCGAAGATCTGTTCGAGGATCTCCTTTGGAATGCCGCTACCGGTGTCGCTCACCGCCAGTTGTAGATAGTCGCCGGGAGTGATTGCTGGGTTTAACCCGGCATAGGTTTTGTCCAGTCTCTTGTTGGCGGTTTCGATGGTGAGTTTGCCACCCTGTGGCATGGCGTCCCGGGCGTTGAGGATCAGGTTCAGCAGGGCATCTTCGAGATCACCGGGATCGATGCGGGTCAGCCAAGGATGATCAGCCAGCTGGAGTTCTACCTCCACCTCTGGGGTCACTGAGCGAGCGATCAGGCTGTCCATGTCCCGTATCACCTGGTTGATGTTGGTGGGACGAGCCTCCTGAGCCTGCTTGCGTGAAAAGCCTAGCAGTTGCCGGGTCAGATCGGCGGCGCGCAGGGCGGCCTTCGATGCAGACTCCACCCGCTTGAGGGATTTGTCGTCTTCCGGCAGCAGGCGTTTGAGAAAGTCGAGATTGCCGATAATGATGCCGAGCAGATTATTGAAGTCGTGAGCGATGCCGCCAGTGAGCTGACCGATGGCGTCCATCTTCTGGGCACGGCGCAGGGCCTGCTCCGTTATTTTCTGCTCCGTCAGATCAGTCACAAATGCCACTGATGCCAAAACACCGCCTTTGTCTGTGTGTAAGGTGATGGCGTTGAAATGGGCCGGGATGTTGTGGCCATCTCTGTGACGCAGCTCAACCTCATAGTTGCGTCTGTCGGTTGTCTCTATCTTTGCTGCCTGCCCCCTGAAAATTTTCTGGTTCTCTTCATCAGCGAAATCCAGGGGTGTTCTTCCAATCATCTCGTCCGCTCGGTAACCCAGCATTTCGCACAAGCGCTGATTCACCTCAAGGGTTCGATGGTCAGGCCCGATCAACCAGACACCCTCGGGCGCGCCTTCAAAGATCGTGCGATAGCGCTCCTCGCTCTCGCGCAGGGCCTGCTGAGCCTGCCGGGCGCGAGTCAGATCGTGCATGCCCATGAGCACACCCAGGGGGGAGCCCGTGTCGTCCCGGATAGTGCGCACCATCACCTCGATGGGGCGGCCGGTGGGGTTATGGGGATGGTTCGCCTCCATGGTGATGTACTTGTCGCTCCGTGCGATTCTTGCCGCACAGACGGGGCAGGGCTCCGCTTCTTTCTGGGGGTGGATGATCGAGGTGATCTCCATCCCGATTGCCAGCTCGGGGGTAAGTCCTGTCAGTTTGTAAAAGGCCTGGTTGGCTCGCACCAGCTTGTCATCGAGATCAATGAGGTAGATGGCATCCTCGAAGAAGTCCATGGCATGGGTCCACTCCTGGGCCGATTTGGCTAGTGCCTCCTCCGCCCTTCTTCGCTCGGTGATATCACGTATCACGGCGATGAGTTGTGGGCTGTCGGGCAACTGGCTGAGCCGGGCCTCGAACAGCCTGAGACCATGCGGCAGTTCCAAGGTATATTCGTACGTAGTCAGGCCTCCGCGTTCGCTCACCACGGCCCTGTTCTCGTTGAATTGGGCGGCTAGCGTTGGTGGCAGTACATCCTGCATGCGCTTGCCAAGGAAGGTTTCCGGCGGTACATACAGATCAGCAGCCTGCGGGGCGCGGTAGTCTCGTATGGTGCCGTCCTGGTCCATCAGGAAGAACAGGTCAGGCAGAGCCTGGAACACGGAATTCAATACCAGTTCGTGTTGACGGGCCTGAGCCTCGGCCCGCTTGCGCTCGGTCAGGTCGATATCGATACAGTACATCTCCGGTTCATTGTTATGGGTCCGGAGCATGACATGGTTTGAGAAGACCTGTATCGGTGATCCATCGGCTCTGCGCAGGGTTATCTCCGACGAGGGGATTTCAGTCCCGTCGTCTATCCAGGCGTCGATAGCAGCTATCATCCCTTCGCGCATCTCGCCGGGAATGATGAGGTCTTCCAGTTGCTGGCCGATGGCCTCGTCTGCCGTAAAGCCATAGAGCGCTTCGCTGGCGGGATTCCAATAGATGACTCGACGGTTCCTGTCATACCCCTGAACCGAGATGGCGGCTGTGTTTTCGAACAGCCGGCGGAAACGCGTTTCGCTCTCCTGCAGCAGGGTGTAGTCGGATCTGCGCCGCCGCTCGATGAGGAAAAACAGGATTCCGCCCGCCAGTCCAACCAGCATAACCACCGCCCCCAGGATATAGACCAGACGTTCAAACTGTCTGATCTGGGTGGCCATATTCCGATAAACCGCCGTCTCGACATCATCGGCAATCTTGAGAACCTCGGCGAAAACCTTATCGAAGAGCTGGTCCTGATTTGACCCGGCCAGACTGCTTTGAGCCCGTTTAAGGCGCGCCAGCCCGACCGCTTCTAACCGGTCTATCTGATCCAGTGTGTTGCGGATCATGGAGCGGAGGGCTGGGTCATCGAGGGCCTGAAACTTTACATGTGAGCTTTCTCCTCCCTGCAGCATGGTATTGGCATACCAGCGTGCCTGGTTGAGGTGTTGCCAGACTTGTTCCTTGTCCACCGTCGGATCCTGTTGGACCAGCTCCTCGAACCAGAGATGAAAAAGACTCAGTTCATATTTGACCTCCATGCTGGCGTCGATTAGGGGCGCGCTCTTGTTTGCGATTCTGAGCGCAACGGCTGATGAGGCGGCGAGGATGGCCATGGCAGCCACCACGATTAGGGTCACGATCACGATTGTGCGCAGTGGTGAGTGGCTTGTCTTTGTCACTTGCGTATGACTTCTGTCGTGTCTCTGTTTGTGCTGCATTCGAACCGATTAACCATCCAGTGTTTCCCGCACCCGCCAAGCCAGTTCCGCCTTGCTGTAGGGTTTGTTCAACAGGGTGGCGGAAAATTGTGCCTGCCCATTTTTGGCTATCGCCTTCTTGGTAAAACCCGATGTGAGCAGCACCTTCAGCTCCGGCCTTTGGGTTGTTGCCTGCTCTGCCAATTCATAGCCGTTGATGCCGCCTGGCATCACCACATCGCTGAATAGCAGGTCGATGTGTTCGGCTTCAGCCAGCTTTTGCAGCGCCTGTTTGCCATTCTCCGCAACAATTGTGTGGTAACCGAGTGTTTTAAGGCGGTCTTTGGCAAGCTCCAGAAGATCCGCTTCATCATCCACGATCAGAATGACCTCATCTCCCCCCGGCAATCCTGTCTTTTTATCGGTAGGACGGGTGGATTCCTGAACCTGATCGCCTGAGCGGGGCAGATAGAGCCGGATGGTCGTGCCGATGCCGGGTTCGGAGTAGGCTTTGATATAGCCTTTGGAGCGTTGTGTGAAACCATACACCATGCTCATGCCCAGGCCGGTGCCTTTACCTTCAGGTTTGGTGGTGAAGAAGGGCTCGAAGATATGCTCCAGTGCCTCGGCGGGGATGCCGCTGCCATTGTCGCTCACGGCCAGTTGTACATAGTCGCCCTGATCGGCGATGGGATTCTGCTCTTCATAGATGGCATCGAGCACCCGGTTGGCGGTCTCGATTGTCAGTTTGCCACCGTTGGGCATCGCGTCCCGCGCATTGAGGACTAGGTTCAGTAGGGCGTCCTGCAGGTCGCCCCGGTCGATTTCGGTCAGCCAGAGTCCCTCCGCCAGCTGGACCTCCACCTCTACCTCCGGGGTGACCGAACGGGCGATCAGATTCTTCATCCCCCGGATGACCTGGTTCAGATCGGTGGCGGTGATGTTTTTCGACTCGCGCCTTGAGAATCCGAGTAGTTGTTTAGTTAGGTCCGTCGCACGCAGGGCTGCTTTGGTGGTGGTCTGCACCCGTTTGCTGGCCTTCTCGTCATCCGCCACCAGGCGTTGCAGGAAATCGAGATTGCCGAGCATGATGCCCAGCAGGTTGTTGAAGTCGTGGGCGATGCCGCCGGTGAGTTGTCCAACCGCCTCCATCTTCTGGGCGCGGCGCAGGCTCTCTTCGTTCTGCAGCCGCTCGGTGATATCGAGAAAGGTCACCACCGCCCCCACCACCTCACCGTCACGCCGGATCGGATAGGCGGAGAACTCCACCGGAAAACTGCTGCCGTCCGAGCGCCAGAAGATATCTTCGGCGGTGTGGGTCGCCTGGCCGTCACGCCAGGCCTTGTCGATAAGGCACTCATCCAGTGGATGTGGGGTGCCGTCCGCCTTGGTGTGATGGATCAGGGGATGTAACGCCTTGCCGATTAGCTCGCCGGCATCCGGATACCCCAGCATTTGGAGACAGGCCGGATTGGTCAAGGTGCAACGCCCTTCATTGTCCACACCGTAGATTGCTTCGGCGGTGGAATCGAGCAGATCCCGGACCTGTTGCTCGCTCTCCTGGCGCAATGACTCGGCCTGTTGGCGCTGTTCTGCCATCGTGTTGAAGGCTGAGGCGAGTTCACATAACTCGTCCCGTCCCTGAACCGGCACCCGGGTGGCATAATTACCTTTGGCGAGATCGCCCACCGCCGACTGGAGCAATGTCAGTCGCTGGATGACCAGCCTGCGTAGCAGCCAGGCGCCGAAGCCAAAGGCCAGGGCAAAGGCGAGCAGGTGGCCCCACATCTCGTTGAGGCGTTGGGCCAGCACCTCATCCTCGATGAAGTGGGCAGGCAGCTTGATGCTCATCAGGCCGCGCAGATCACCCAGCTGGTAGTTGTACGATGTGGCGTAGGTCTCGCGGATGGTCTCCGGCGCCGCGTCTTTGTCGCCATGGCACTTCAGGCAGTACTCCTCGATCCAGATAGGGCTTGAGAAGTGGTAGTAGGATTGACCCTGTTGGTCCGTGAAGGGGGTCAGGCGCTCTTTCTGTTTGGGGTGGTCGCGGAACCAGTCCATTGCCTCCAGCTCGATCGCATCCGCCTGGTTCTTCGGGTTGCGGGGGCGGTCAGAGACATTGTTGAAGCTCAGCCCGCTGCTGCTCCAGTTGCGAAAGTCATCTGAGATCCGTCTTAAGGCGTGGGCGGGCAGAAAGCCGAGGGTCTTCTCGTTTAGCGGCAGGCCGCTGTCGACGAATTGATGCTGATAGACCCGGCGGGTGGCCATCAGGATGGCCCGGATCTCCCGTGCATCCTGGCGCAGCCCCGCAAGCATCTTCTCGTGGGTCTGTTGGTAGCCGATGATCTCTACCAGGATAAAAGCAGCGATCAGCACCGAACCGAAAGAGAGTAGTAGTTTTGACTGGAGCCGCATTGTTTAAGAGCCTGTTATTCTTTTGGGCCTCTCGAAAGAATAGATCCTCCGTTGGAACAGGACAATGATCCCTGTTGGCCCTGCAATTAAACAGGCACATGTATAAGTTGGGCTGTGCCCGACATAATCCTTGTCCTTGATTTCAATCGATGCCACGCGGCGGCCACAGGCCCTATCTCCATTTTGCCGGGTAAATATTGTTGGGTTGCCGCTGCGAGAGCTCTCTCAAGGTTTGATCTGTAGATAGAGCAGCAGTAGATTGATGATGATGAGCAGCAGCAATCCGGCCAGGGTCTGCCAGAAGAGCAGAGGATTGCGTTCCAGCAGCGGCAGTTCTGCCTGTTCACGATAAATGGGGTTGGGATGCGCCAGATCGTGTTGCAACTCTGACAATGTCTTGTGGCGCTTTGAAGCAAGCGGGTGCACCGCCCGTTCAAGTGCAGCATCCACCCAGGCGGGAATCTCAGGATTGTAACGGCGCGCGGGACGGTAGTTTAGTCTCTGTTTTAGGTGGGGGCTGTCGCTCTCACCATAGGGCAGTTTCCCGGTCAGCATCTCATACAGGATGACGCCGAGGGAGTAGAGGTCCGATGCATGGGTGCAGGACTCACCGCGCAGACATTCTGGCGCTGCATAATCGAGGGTGCCCTGGGGGGTGCTGTGGTCGATCTCACTCTCGATCTCCTCCATGCCTGCGACCCGGGTGGAGCCGAAGTCGATCAGCTTCACGGTGCCGTGGCTATCGATCAGGATGTTGTCCGGCTTCAGATCCTGATGAAACATCTCCATGCGGTGCAGCGCCCTCAGGCCGTCGATGATTTGCTCCGCCAGGGCGCGGGTCTGGTGCAGGTCCGCCGGGCCATTGTCCTGGATCCATTGGCCTAGGCTGCGCCCCTCCACGTATTCGCTGATGTTGTAGAGGAAGTGGCGGTTGCGGGGTTCGAGAATGCGCAGGATATGGGCATTGCGGATACGTCGGCCCACCCACTCCTCAAGCAGAAAACCCTCCAGGTAGTCTGCATCATCCCGATAGTTGACCGACGGGGTCTTCAGTACGACCTTATCGCCTGATGTGAGATCCAGCGCGAGAAACACCTCGCTGCGTTTGCTGGCGTGCATCTCACGCAGAATTTCGTAGCCATCGATCTTCATGCCGGGTTGAAGGTCGGGTGGAAATGGCAGATCTGAGACCCGCTGGAAGATGTCGGCCTCAGTCTCCTGCGGGAGTTTCAACAGGTGAATGATCTGGCAGCTGGCGTTGTCGGTGCTGCCGTTCTCCAGCGCTGTCTCTACCAGCGCATTGGCGCAGGCCTGCAGATTGTAATTATTGCTGTTGAGAATCTTCAGCAGCTCTCGGCGGGTGAGGAAGTCGTGGATGCCGTCGCTGGTGAAGATAAAGCTGTCGCCTTCATCCACGGCGACTGCATGGTAGTCGATGTCGATGTGTGGGTCGGCGCCCATGGCGCGGGAGAGGAACTCTTTCTCCTTGGAGACCCAGGCTCGATGGTCGCGGGTGATCTGCTCCAGGTCGCCATTGTGATAGCGATAGATACGGGAGTCACCGATATGCACGATGTGGGCGGTGGTCGACTTGAGTACCAGGCCGCTGAAAGTGGTCAGCATGCCCCGTGCCGAATCATAGTCGGACTGCCCTTGGCTGTAGAGCCAGCGATTGAGCGCCCCCAGCACCTTGCCGGCAGAGGTCTTGACGCTCCACGACTCGGGGGTGCTGAAGTAGTCGGAGAGAAACCCGGAGACACAGATCTGACTGGCCCGCCCGCCACCTTCGCTGGAGCTCACCCCGTCGGCGATGGCGGCGGCAATCCCCTTGCTCAGCAGCAGATTGTCCTCGGGGATGCAGACGTTGCAGGTGTCATCATTATTCTGTTTGACACCAGCCTCACTGCGGAAAGCGTAGTCGATTTCGAGTTTGGTGCTCATATTCGTCCCGTAGGAGCGCCGCTAGCGGCGCTCCTACAATGGTTGAGTCGGTTCAGCTTAACTCACCTCGATCATCTGCACGCTACCGTCCTCCATCACCTCGGCAGTGTGGCCTTGGGGTTCATCCAGGAGCTGAACCGCCAGCAGGCAGACGACAGCTGCGCCAGCAATCACCAGGAAGAAAATCTGGGGTGAGACAAAGGAGAAGATGGTAAGGAAAGTGACCGCACCCACGTTGCCGTAGGCGCCGGCCATACCGGCTACCTGTCCCGTCATGCGGCGCTTGACCAGGGGTACCATGGCGAACACCGCGCCTTCACCTGCCTGGACGAAGAAGGAGCAGGCCATGGTGGCGATCACAGCCAGTGCAAGCGGCCAACCCGAGGTGATCTGGCCCAGAATGAAGTAGCCGGTGGCCAGTCCGGTGATGAGCAGGCTGAGCATCTTGCGACGACCGAACTTGTCACTGAAGAGGCCGCCACTAGGACGCGCCACCAGATTCATAAAAGCAAAGCCAGATGCCAGCAGACCTGCCTGCACTATGCTCAGGTCAAAAGTCTCCTTAAAGAAGAGAGGCAGCATGGAGACTACCGCCAACTCAGAACCGAAGGTCACGAAGTAGGCCAGATCGAGGATCGCCACCTGCTTGAATTTGTAGCGGTGGATCTCCGGTACCTCCTCCTTAAAGACATGCTTGTTAATGCGCCATACCTGGGAGGTCTGATAGGCGTAGAGGGCAGCTAGGCCGATATAGATGGCGTTGGCGGCGCTGGCGCCGAGGATCTTCAGGTTGTCCGGGCCCAGCTTCCAGGTCAGCACCGCCAGGGCCGCATACATGGGGATATTCATCAGCAGATAGAAGAAAAAGTCACCCTTGCTGGTCACCTCCATGGCGCCGGTCTTCTTCGGCTTGAAGTAGGTGGAGCCCTTCGGCGTGTTGCGCGCCAACCGGTAGTAGATGAAAGAGTAGACCAGGGTGATTGCGCCGGTGGCGGCGACGGCGTAACGCCAGCCATCGTCACCACCAAACATCAGGGCCAGAGTGGGCAGGATCATGGCTGCAGCGGCGGAACCGAAGTTACCCCAGCCGCCATAGATACCTTCAGCAACACCGACCTGCTTGGCGGGGAACCACTCACCGATCATGCGGATACCGATGACAAAGCCCGCACCGACAAAGCCCAGGGCAAAGCGGCTGGCCAGCAGGGCGGTATAAGAGTCCGCGATGGCGAACCAGAAACAGATGAAGCTGGAGGAGAGGAGCAGTGAGGAGAAGATGATCCGTGGGCCGAACCGGTCCACCAGCATACCGATCACGATCCGCGCCGGGATGGTCAGCGCTACGTTGATGATCAATAGCGCCTTCACTTCCTGCGTGGTCAGATCGAAGGCCTCTTGGATCGCGGCCATCAGCGGCGCGTGGTTGAACCAGACCATGAAGGTCAGGAAGAAGGCGAACCAGGTGAGATGGAGTGTCTTTACCTTTCCTGTGAAAGAAAAAAGGTTGAGCTTGCTTTCCGACATGAGGGAATTCCTACGCTACTTGGATAATGCGTTATTCACATGCGAAATCCATGCCATCACCATATCTTGTTGAATTATATGGTGAATTAGAGGGGCTCTGTCGGCCCAGGTCCTATTGTGAAGTTCGAAATCGGTGCGTGCTGGAGCAGTGATGTTCTATTTTTGAACAGCGCGCTCAGCCCCGAATGGCACCGACTGTTCTATAGAGGGCGGAGTCAAATTTGACTCCGCCCCTCCATCAAAAACACCAGGGTTTTTTGCAGGGCAGACATGGTAGTAAATGCACCAGGATGGTGCGTGGATGGGTGAGGCAACTCTGTGCTGGCTTTCCTATTGCATCGATGTTGCCCGATAAATAAGGAGATAAACCTCGATATTTGATTCTGGCATGGCCTTTGCTCAGAGGATCTGAAAGCAGAGCGGTGATGTTCCGCTTCAGGATCAGATGTAGAGGGTAAAGATGAAAGAGAAGTTGGTTTTAATCGGTAACGGTATGGCCGGTATCCGCACCCTGGAGGAGTTGCTCAAACTCGAAGAGGCGGGCAGATACGAGATCAGCGTATTCGGTGACGAACCTCACCCCAACTACAACCGCATTATGCTCTCGCCGGTATTGGCCGGTGAGAAGACGTTCGACGAGATCGTCCTCAACAACCGCGAGTGGTACGCCGAGAACGGCATCATCCTGCACGCCGGTGATCCGGTGGTGGAGATCGACCGAGTCGCGCGTCAGGTGAAGAGCGCATCGGGCAAGTCGGTCGCCTATGATCGTTTGCTGATCGCCACCGGCTCCACTCCCTTCATCATCCCTGTGCCCGGCGCTGACCTGCGTGGGGTGATCGGTTTCCGCGACATCAAAGATGTAGAGATCATGTTGGAAATCGCCGCCAGCCATAAAAAGGCAGTCGTGATCGGCGGCGGCTTGCTGGGTCTGGAAGCAGCCAATGGTCTGATGAAGAACGGTATGGATGTCACCGTGGTGCATCTGATGGATACCCTGATGGAGCGCCAGCTCGATAAGCCGGCGGCCAACCTGCTGAAGGCATCCCTGGAGCAGAAGGGCCTGGAGTTCCTGATGGAGGCGCAGACCGAGGCGATCCTTGGTGACGAGCATGTCACCGGCGTGAAGTTTGCCGATGGCTCTGCTGTCGAGGCCGACCTGGTGGTGATGGCGGTGGGTATCCGCCCCAACATCGAGCTGGCGCAGCAGGCGGGCATCCACTGCGAGCGCGGCATCGTGGTCAACGACACCATGCAGACCTTCGATCCGAAAATCTACTCAGTGGGAGAGTGCGTACAACATCGGGGTGATTGCTACGGTCTGGTGGCGCCTCTGTTTGAGCAGGCTAAGGTCTGCGCCAACCATCTGGCCCAACTTGGCTATGGCCGTTACGAAGGTTCCGTCACCTCCACCAAGCTGAAGGTGACCGGCATCGACCTCTTCTCCGCGGGTAAGTTCAACGAGGAGGAGGGTGATGAGACCCTGGTGCTGCAGGATGCGGCCCAGGGCGTCTACAAGAAGCTGGTGATTCGCGACAACCGGATCAAGGGTGCGGTGATGTACGGCGATACCATGGATGGTACCTGGTACTTCCAGTTGCTGCGTGAGGGCACCGACATCTCCAGCCTCCGCAGCACCATCCTGTTCGGCCAACACGACCTAGGTGATGCGGGTCACGGCGATGAGACTCGCGTGGCGATGCTCTCCGACGACGCGGAGATCTGCGGCTGTAATGGTGTCTGTAAAGGCGACATCGTCAATGCTATCAGCACCAAGGGTCTGTTCACCCTCGAAGAGGTGCGTGCCCATACCAAGGCCTCCGCCTCCTGCGGCTCCTGTACCGGCCTAGTGGAGGCGATACTGGCAAGCACCGTCGGCGAAGGCTACGACGCCTCACCGAACAAGCAGGCGATGTGCAGCTGTACGGAGCTGAGTCACGATGAGGTGATGGAGGCGATCCAGAAAGAACAACTCAAGTCGATGCGCCAGCTGTTCGACTACCTCAACTGGAAAACCCCGGACGGCTGCGCCAGCTGCCGTCCCGCCCTCAACTACTATCTGCTGGCTAACTGGCCCGACGAATACCAGGATGACCTTCAGTCACGCTTCATCAACGAGCGCGCCCACGGCAACATCCAGAAGGACGGCACCTACTCGGTGGTGCCACGGATGTTTGGTGGCCTCTGTACCCCCAAGGATCTACGCGCCATCGCCGATGTCTGCGACAAGTTCGAGGTGCCGGAGATGAAGGTCACCGGTGGCCAGCGCATCGACCTGTTCGGCATAAAAAAAGAGGATCTGCCGGCGGTCTGGCGGGATCTCTCGGAGGCGGGCTTTGTCTCCGGTCATGCCTACGGCAAGGCGATGCGCACAGTGAAGACCTGCGCCGGCAAGACTTGGTGTCGCTTCGGCACCCAGGACTCCACTGGTCTGGGTGTCAAGCTGGAAGAACTCACCTGGGGCTCCTGGATGCCACACAAGTTCAAGCTGGCGGTCTCCGGCTGTCCGCGCAACTGCGCCGAGGCCACCATCAAGGACTTCGGCGTGGTTTGTGTCGATTCCGGCTACGAGCTGCACATCGGTGGCAACGGCGGTATCAAGGTGCGTGTCACCGACCTGCTGTGCCGGGTGGAGACTGAAGAGGAGGTGCTGGAGTACTGCGGCGCCTTCACCCAGCTCTATCGCGAACAGGCCCACTATCTGGAGCGTACCGCCCCTTGGGTCGAGCGCGTGGGACTGGGCTATATCAAGCAGCGCATCCTGGAAGACGAGGTGGGACGCAAGACCCTCTACCAACGCTTCAAACTGAGCCAGCGCTATGCCCAGGTCGATCCCTGGAAGGCGCGGGCCGATGGCGCTCAGGCCAACGAATTCACCCCTATCCAACTGGCAGTGTAAGGAGCAAGACGATGAGCAAATGGACTGAAGTAGTAGCGCTGGCGCAGATCCCGGTGCTCGGCTCCCGCATGATCAAGACCCGTGACATGGATATCGCTGTGTTCCGGGGGAGTGACGATCAGGTCTATGCGATCCGGGATGCCTGTCCGCACAAGAGCGGCCCTCTGTCGCAAGGCATCATGCACGGCACCTCCGTCACCTGTCCGCTACACAACTGGCGGATCGATCTGACCAGTGGTGAGGCGTTGGGGCCGGATGAGGGCTGTGCCAATGTCTTCCCGGTGCGGGTTGAGGATGGCCTGGTCTATCTGCAACTACAACCGTCAGAGGCCGCTGCATGAATGCCAGGTCGGGCTGTGCCCGACAAGCGGTCGTCATGAGTCTCTTATGGCGGGCACAGCTCGCCCTATGAAGTGAGGAGACATCATGCTGTTTGGCAGGACAAAGAAGAATCCGATCACGATTGCCGACAAGGGTGTGGTCGAGTGGAAGTACGCCGCCTGCGGCTACTGCTCCACCGGCTGCTCCATTGAGGTGGGGCTGAATGCCGAGGGCAAACCGGTTGCCTCCCGAGGCGTGGCGGAGGCCGACGTCAACCGCGGTAAGTTGTGCTTGAAGGGCATCTTCGAGCACGAACTATTCGACTCCGCCGGCCGCGGCCTGGAACCCAAGATACGCGAGCAGTGGCACCAGCCCTGGCAGCCCACCGACTGGGATACGGCCCTGGATAAAACCCACGACGAGATCCGCCGCATCCAGGCGCAGTATGGCCGTGATGCCTTCGCCATCATCTCTACCGGACAGATGCTCACCGAGGAGTTCTACACCCTGGGTAAGCTCACCCGTGGCCTGATCGGTACCAACAACTACGACGGCAATACCACCCTCTGCATGGCCTCGGCGGTCTCCGGCTACAAGCGCTCCTTTGGCTCCGACGGCCCACCGGGTTGCTACGATGACTTTGAGCACACCGACTGCCTGATCGCCTGGGGTTCCAACCTGCCGGAGCAGCACCCGATCATCTACTGGCGCATGAAAGAGGCACAGGAGCGGCGCGGCTTTCCTCTGATCGTGGTGGACCCGCGGGTCACCATGCTGGCGCAGAACGCCCACATGCATCTGCCGATCACCCCCGGCACAGATGTGGTGCTGCAGAATGCGATGATGCATGTGATCCTGGACGAAGGCCTGGAAGACAAACGTTATATCGAGGCTAATACCAACGGCATCGAAGAACTTCGGGCAGAAGTGGCCAATTATGACCCGGTAATGGCATCCAAGATCTGCGGCATCGACGAGGACACCATCCGCCACGTCGCCCGGCTGTTTGCCAACGCCGGTGCGGCGATGCAGATCTGGACCATGGGCATCAACCAGTCCACCCACGGTTCTGATGGGGTCGTGGGGATCAACAACCTAGCGCTGCTCACCGGCAATATCGGCAAGCCCGGCGGCACCAGCCTCTCTATCACCGGCCAGTGCAATGCCATGGGCACCCGCGAGTGGTCTTCCTGCTCCGGCCTGCCCAACTACCGTTACCTGGAGATCCCCGAACACCGCGAGGAGATCGCCAAGTTCTGGAACGTGGACCCCGAGTTCTTCCCCAAGAAGCGCGGCCTGTTTCAGACCGATATCTATCACGCCATCGAGTCGGGCCAGATCAAGGGGCTGTGGCTGATCGCCACCAACCCCTTGTCCTCCCTGCCCAACACCTCGCGCATCCGCAAGGCGATGGAGAAGCTGGAGTTCTGTGCTGTGCAGGACTGCTACGAGGACACCGAGAGCGCTCAGTACGCCCATGTCTACCTGCCTGCTGGCACCTGGGCGGAAAAGGAAGGTGTGATGACCAACACCGAGCGACGCATCAACCTGGTCAAGCCAATCAGCCCAACGCCGGGACAGGCCAAACCTGACCTGTGGATCTTCAACCGCATGGCTGAGCGTTTCAATCGCGACGGCAAGGTTAACTTTCCTGAGCGGGCACCCGACATCTTCCTGGAGATGGGTGAGCTCTCCAAGGGGCGGCTTGCCGACATCTCCGGCATGAACTACGAGCTGATCGAAAAAAATCGCGGCATCCAGTGGCCCTACACCCATGAGCAGGTGGAGAGGGGCGAGGCGCCGCCCAAGGGGGGCAAACGCCTCTATACCGAGGATGCCACTTTCCGTCACCCGGACGGCAAGGCGAAGCTGATCCCGCTGCCCTTCATCGACAATAACGAGGTGCCGGACGAGAAGTTCCCCGTCTGGCTTAACACCGGGCGCCTGATCGAACATTGGCACGGCCGTACCAAGACCGGCAAGATCGGCAACAATAATAAGTACAGCCCGATCCCGTTCATCGAGATCAACCCGGATCTGGCGGCGGAGTTGGGCATCCAGCGGGGAGAGTATGTCCGCCTGGTGTCACGCCGTTCCGATGCGGTGGTGATGGCCCAGCCCACCCAGCGGGTGCCGAAGAACATGGTCTTCCTGCCCTTCCATTTCCACGACTGCGCCAACCGCCTGACCCTGGGTTTGTTGGATCCGCACTCTCGCCAGCCCGCCTACAAGCAGTCCGCCGTGCGCATCGAACGTATTGCCGACCAGTTGGGCGCGGCCCGGTTGAGTAAAGAGATGCGCAAGTTTTAAGGCTCAGGGGGGCGGAGTCAAACCGCGTAAGCCTGTCGGCATCATGCATCAAAGATGGGCGGTTTGGCTCCAACCCCGGGTTATCCATGAGAAATGACTATGTTTGAAGCACGCGAAAACGAACCCGACTACGCCCGGCTCAACGACCCGACGAGCCAGGAAACCAACCGCTACGGCGCACCGATCGAGAAGGCCAGGGCGGGTGATTCGCTCCATGGCCAGAGCCTCAATATCAACGGTGATGATGGGATCGGTGACAACCCCAACCGTTACAAGCAGCACGGCTTCTACTTCAACGCCGACAACTGCATCGCCTGTCACGCCTGCGAGGCGGCCTGCAGCGAGAAGAACGACAACCCGGCGCACATCGCCTTCCGCTCGGTGGGTTTCGTGGAGGGCGGCACCTACCCGGCCTATCAGCGCCTCAACATCTCCATGGCCTGCAACCATTGCGATGACCCGGTCTGCCTGAAGGGTTGCCCCACCCGCGCCTACACCAAGTTCGCCGAATACGGCGCGGTGCTGCAGGATCCGGACATCTGCTTTGGTTGCGGCTACTGCACCTGGGTCTGCCCCTACAACGCGCCCCAGCTCGACCCGGTCAAGGGCCGGGTGAGCAAGTGCAATATGTGCGTGGACCGGCTCGAAGTGGGCCTCAAGCCTGCCTGTGTCGCCGCCTGCTTGGGCAAGGCCCTCGACTTCGGCGTGATCGAGAATATCCCTGAGGGACGCGATCAGGCGAAGAGTGAGATCCCTGGCTTCCCACGCACCGATATCACCCACCCCAACATCCGCTTCCAGCAGACCCGTACCACCCAGCGGGAGATGGCGCGGGTGGACAGCACGGCGGTGAAATACCACCGTGATGATGCCAATGGCAGCTTCCATCCGGTGGTCGACTCGAAGCACGGTTTTAAACGGGAATGGAACCTGAGCACGCTGCTCGGCTCCCACGAGAACGCCCATATCGCCTTCACCCTCAGCGCACAGACGGTGATGGGCGCCTTCCTGCTGCTGACCCTGGGGGCTTGGGCGGGTTTGCAACCGATGGTCGCCTTCACAGCGGGCAGCGCTCTCCTGCCCGCTGCCCTGGTGATGCTGGCGTTGATGGGCGTCGGCCTGTTCAAGCTCACTATGCACCTGGGTAAACCCCACCGTTTCTATCGCGGCTTCTACAATCTGCGCTTCTCTTCGGTGAGCCGTGAGATCGCCGGTGTTTCGCTCTTTTTTACCGGGTTGGCGGGTTTTACCTTCTTTGCCGTCTCCGATCTGCTCTTCGACAGCCCCTTTCCCGGGGTCGTGCAGGACCTGTTTGCGGTAATCGGCCTGTTGGGAGCCGGGATCGGTGGATACTTTATGTATAAGCTCTACCGGATTCCCGCCCGCCCATTTTGGGATCACTGGTATACCGCGGCGACTTTTGCCGGCACTGCCCTGACGCTGGGTTCTCTGCTGCTGGCGCTGGTGGCTCTGGCGTCCAATCAGTTGCCCCCAGAACTGGGGCGACTGCTTGCCATGGTGGCGGGAACGGGGCTGGCGCTGGAGGGCATTGGGTTGCTCTACCATGCGCGGGATCTGCAAGCCCAGGAGAGCGAGGGCGCCGCCTCCTTCTATGAACAGACCACCACCTACGGCTATCCTTACTGGCTGCGCAACGGCCTGTTGGTCGTGGCACTGATGCTGGTCCTGGGTGTCGGTCTGCTCGACGGCGATAGTGCCTGGGCATTCATTCTCCTGGCGCTGTTGGCCCTGATCGTCTCTGTCATCGGCCGGGCGCTCTTTTATGTGTTGGTGATCCCCACTACCATGCCCGGTGCCTTTTTCTGGAAGAACAAAGGCTTCGTCGAACACGCCCGTGAGTCGGGGCTTGCTGAGATGCCGCAACTGGGGGTGGCCTATGAGCAGCACCATCCCTTCAAACTGGGAGAATTGCTGGAGACGCTGCGCTCGACGACTCTGCGCGAGAAGTTCGACCAGTTGTGTCGTCTCGTCACAGGTTGAGCGCAGGCCGGGTGAGTGTGCTTTCGCGACGCGATTGCCAGCCTATAGATAAAGTCCTACAATCGCCTCCTTGCCGGCGTAGCTCAGTTGGTAGAGCAGCTGATTTGTAATCAGCTGGTCGGGGGTTCAAGTCCTCTCGCCGGCTCCATTTCTCTTCGTCAGGCAGTGTGCATAACGCTGTGTTGACTCTTTTCTTGCAAGCATATAGAATCCCGCCTCTTTCCGCGCGGTGTTCTGCGCAGAGTCAACGGTTTTTTTGGGGATGATGAGCTATGTATGCGGTAATTCAGACCGGCGGCAAGCAGTATCGTGTGGCGGAAGGCGACACTATCAAGGTTGAGAAGCTGAGTGCTGACGAGGGCGCTTCCGTCGAATTGGACAAGGTTCTAATGGTTGCGGACGGTGAAGATATCAAGGTAGGTGCGCCCTACGTTGATGGCGGCAAGGTAACCGTCACCGTTAAGTCCCACGGTCGTGGCAAGAAGGTCAAGATCATCAAGTTCCGGCGCCGCAAGCATCATATGAAACGGCAGGGTCACCGGCAGTGGTACACCGAACTGCAGGTTACCGGTATCAGCGCAGGCTGAGGAGGCTAGAGCAATGGCACATAAAAAAGCAGGCGGTAGTACACGTAACGGCCGCGATTCAGAATCTAAACGCCTGGGCGTGAAGGTCTTTGGTGGCCAGGACACCAAAGCTGGCTGCATCCTGGTGCGTCAGCGCGGCACCCGCTTTCACGGCGGCGTGAACGTTGGTGTTGGCAGGGATCACACCCTGTTTGCCAAGGCTGACGGCAAGGTGGTGTTCGAGGTCAAGGGGCCGCATAATCGCAAGTTTGTGAGTGTGGTTGCCGACTGAGATCGTCCGTATCCGGCTATCCAGGGGCCTCGTCTTTGACGGGGCCTTTTGCGTTCTGGGGAGCCTGGGGCAATCGGGGGGAGAGCATGAAATTTGTCGATGAGGCCAAGATCAAGGTCGAAGCCGGGGATGGTGGCAACGGGTCCGCCAGCTTTCGGCGTGAGAAATATATTCCCAAGGGTGGCCCGGATGGTGGCGATGGCGGTAACGGCGGCAGCGTCTACCTGATTGCCGACAGCGGTCTCAATACTCTGGTCGACTTCCGTACCCAGCGTCACCACCGGGCGCAACGCGGGCAGAACGGCATGGGGCGCGAGCGCACCGGCCGCAGCGGTGAGGATCGCTATGTCAAGGTGCCGGTAGGGACTCGGGTGCGGGATGAGGAGACCGGCGAGTTGATCGGCGAACTGCTGGAGCATCATCAGACCCTGCTGGTGGCCCAGGGGGGTACCCGCGGCATTGGTAATATCCACTTCAAGAGCAGCACCAATCGCACCCCACGCCAGTTTACTCACGGTACCCCGGGGGAGCGGCGCGAATTGCAATTGGAGCTGATCCTGCTTGCCGATGTAGGCTTGCTGGGGATGCCCAACGCCGGCAAGTCGAGCCTGATCCGCAAGATCTCCAGTGCCCGCCCGAAGGTGGCGGGGTACCCCTTCACCACTCTCTATCCCAACCTTGGGGTGGTCAGCCTGGCGCGCGAGCGCAGCTTCGTGGTGGCTGATATCCCCGGTGTGATCGAGGGCGCGGCGGAAGGGGCCGGGCTCGGCATCCAGTTTCTCAAGCACCTCTCACGCACCCGTCTGCTGCTGCATCTGGTCGATATGGCACCGCTGGATGAGTCGGATGACCCGGTACAGGCGGTGCGGCGCATCGAGCAGGAGCTGGCGTGCTACTCGGATGAGCTGGCCGGCCGCGAGCGCTGGCTGGTGCTCAACAAGCGTGATCTGCTGTCTCCCGAGGCATACAGTGAGCGGCTCACGGCGATTGTTGATGCGCTTGGCTGGCAGGGGCCGGTGTATGGTATCTCCGCGGTGAACGGGGAGGGCGCGCAGCAGCTGGTGGCTGATCTGATGGCCCGGCTGGAGGCGGTCTGGCAAGAAGAGCGCTGCGCTGACGAAGAGGAGCCTGAGGCGGCTTGGGACCCGTTACAGGGCTGACGGAGCGCGGCAGACACAGGATCATCGATGGTAATCTCACGCGACAGCCTGCCCCAGACACGCCGCTGGGTGGTCAAGATCGGTAGCGCTCTGCTGACATCCGGCGGCAAGGGGCTCTCCCGCGCGGTACTCTCCCCTTGGGTGGAGCAGATGGCGCGGCTCAGGCAGGCGGGCCATGAGATCGTGCTGGTCTCCTCCGGTGCGGTGGCCGAGGGCATGAGCCGGATGGGCTGGAGTCGCCGCCCGCACGGCCTGAATGAGCTGCAGGCCGCCGCCGCCATCGGTCAGATGGGGCTGATCCGTGCCTACGAGGCCTGTTTCCAGAAACACGGCCTGCACACAGCACAGATCCTGCTGACCCGGGATGACCTCGCCGACCGCATGCGCTACCTGAACGCCCTCAGCACCCTGCGTACCCTGATTGATCTGGGGGTGGTGCCGGTGATCAACGAAAACGACACCGTCGCCACCGAAGAGCTGCGATTTGGCGATAATGATACCCTGGCGGCGTTGGCGGCGAACCTGGTCGAGGCCGACCTGCTGGTGTTGCTGACCGATCAGGAAGGGTTGTTCGATGCCGATCCACGTGGCAATCCACAGGCGCAGCTGATTCGTGAAGCGCGGGTCGATGATCCGCTACTGGATCAGGTGGCCGGCGGCAGTGCTGGCGGGCTGGGGCGCGGCGGCATGGTGACCAAGGTGAGGGCTGCGCGTCTGGCGGCGCGCTCCGGCACCGCCACCATCATCGCCTCAGGCGCTCACCCCGGTGTGCTTGATGGTCTTGCCTCCGGGGAGATGAGCGGTACTTTGCTGATCCCTGCTCAGGAGCCACAGGCGGCGCGCAAGCGCTGGCTCGCAGGGCAGTTGCAGGTGCGTGGCCGGCTGACGCTCGATGACGGAGCGGTAAGGGTGTTACGTGAACAGGGCTGCAGCCTGCTGGCGGTGGGGGTTACTCTGGTGGATGGTGAGTTCCAGCGTGGCGAGGCGGTGGTCTGCGTAGATCGTCATGGCGGAGAGGTAGCGCGCGGGCTGGCAAACTATAACGCCCATGAGACGCGCCGCATCATGGGGCAGCCGAGCCAGCGTATCGAAGAAATACTTGGCTATGTGGATGAGCCTGAGCTGATCCATCGTGACAATCTGGTGCTGATTTAGTTTTCTTCTCTGCTGGGCATAAAAAAACCGGCACTGGGCCGGTTTTTTTCACAGGAGCATTCGCTTTTCGGCTTACAGCGCCTTGATCTGTGCGTTGAGGCGGCTCTTATGGCGGGCTGCCTTGTTTTTCGAGATCAGGCCCTGGCCGGCAGTGCTGTCGATTAGCGGTACTGCTGTCTTGTAGGCTTCGCTGGCGCCCTCTTTGTCACCGCTGGCGATCAGTTTCACAACCTTCTTAACTGCGGTGCGCATGGTGCTGCGGCGGGACTGGTTGCGCAGATGACGTTTGTCTGCCTGACGAGCGCGCTTACGGGCTTGAGCTGAGTTTGCCAACTTGGGTCTCCTGGAAATCCTGTGTCTGAAAGGGCGCGCATTATCCTAAACAATGCGCTCTCTGTCAACTCTAGCTGGAGCTACTGCCCGGTTCCTGGATTTCTAACTTAACTTGTCCAAATTTGCACATATAATCCTTAGTCCACTTTGAATATTAAAAATAAGCGTGGCTATTCGGTGTGTGTGCCCTGAATGGGGGCGCACTGAGATAGTTACCACCAAACAAAGGATGGGGTTCTGGCTTCGTTTCTCAAACCTTTTGCCACGGTAGGCAGTAACACTATGATCTCCCGGATACTGGGGTTTGTCCGGGATCTGGTGCTGGCTCGCATGTTTGGTGCGGATGCGACCACCGATGCTTTCTTTGTCGCGTTCAAGATACCTAACTTTCTGCGCCGTCTGTTTGCCGAAGGTGCGTTTTCGCTCGCCTTTGTACCGGTCCTGACGGAGTATCGAAGCCAGCGCTCGGAGCAGGAGCTGAAGGCGTTTGTCGATATGATGGCCGGCACCCTTGGCGTGGTGCTGCTGCTAACTACCCTGCTTGGTGTGGTGGCCGCACCGCTGCTGGTGATGATCTTTGCCCCCGGTTTTCTCAGTGACGGTGATGGCAAGTACGAACTGGCGGTGGAGATGCTGCATCTCACCTTCCCCTATCTCTTTTTTATCTCCTTGACCGCCTTCGCCGGTGGAGTGCTGAATGCCCATCACCGTTTTGGTGCGCCTGCCTTCACTCCGGTGTTGCTGAATCTCTCGCTGATTGGATGTGCGCTCTGGCTATCGCCGATGATGGATCAGCCGATTGTCGCGCTGGCTTGGGCGGTGCTGCTGGCTGGCGGTGTGCAGTTCATGTTCCAGCTGCCCTTTCTCTACCAGATCCGGATGATCCCGCGGCCAAGAGTGGCATTCCACGATCGCGGCGTGATCCGGGTGATGAAGCTGATGGTACCGGCGCTGTTTGGGGTCTCGGTGAGCCAGCTCAACCTGCTGCTGGATACCTTGATTGCCTCGTTTCTGGTCAGTGGCAGCATCTCCTGGCTCTACTACTCCGACCGTCTGATGGAGTTTCCGGTGGGTATCCTCGGCGTCGCGCTGGGCACTGTGATTCTGCCGAATCTGTCACGCAAGCACGCGGAGAAGTCTCAGCAGGAGTTTTCCGACACCCTCGATTGGGCGCTGCGGGTGACGGTGCTGTTGGGGATGCCGGCGGCTGTCGGGTTGTTTGTGCTGGCCGGGCCGACCCTTGCCACCCTATTTCACTCGGCAGCTTTCACCAAGCAGGATGTGCTGATGTCGAGCTACAGCCTGATGGCCTACGCACCTGGGTTGATGGCGATCATGCTGATCAAGATTCTTGCGCCGGGTTTCTATGCCCGCCAGGATACCCGCACCCCGGTGCGGATCGGGATCTTAGCGATGGCGGCGAATATGCTCTTCAATCTGCTGCTGGTGTTTCCGCTGGATCACGCCGGGCTGGCGCTGGCGACCACGATATCCTCTTCGCTGAATGCCTGGCTGCTCTACCGTGGACTGCGGGGGCAGAGCATCTATACGCCCCGTCCCGGCTGGCCCGGGATCTGGCTGCGCGCCTCGATAGCAGCCTTCGCCATGGGTGCGCTGCTGCTGTGGGGGGTCGGCAGTCTCGACCTTTGGCTCGGCCAAGGCACTTGGACCCGGATCGTTCATCTCACCTTCTTTATCGCTAGCGGGGGGGGGCTCTACTTCGTCGTGCTCTACATCTCCGGTATTCGACTGCACCACTTCCGCTCGCTCTAGGAGCCCCCACACCACAGGCCTGGGGGTGCCTAGAATCTTAAAAACGATTTGCGATTTTATATCGCCGTTTCTGGACAGACGCTAGTCGGAAACCACATCGATGCGGTAACCCGCATGACAGGCGATGCAGTTTTGCATCAGTTCGACCAGTGCGCCCAGGGTCTGTTCTTTGTCACCGAACTGCTCAGCATCCAAGGCCAGAGAATCGAATTTGGTATGCGTATCGAATCCGAGTTTCTTGAACTCGAGGGGCAGTTTTCCCATCAAAGAACCTGGTACTGCCTCCTGCGCTGCGCGCCCCACTTTGCGTGCAGCATCGGCAACCTTTTTCATGTCATCCTGGACGATGCCTTCATTGATCTGTTGCACGGCCACCAGGAAAGCGCGCATCTCCCCCAGTACCAGATCCCTTTCGGCAGTTTCTAGCTGCAGGCTCAATCGCCCGTCGCTGGCCTGTTCGACACTACCCTGGATGATGAATTTGTAGGCCATGCCCAGTATCGCAACTAACAGCAGAGCAGTAATGGTCCAGCAAGTCTTACACATGGGTGAATCTCTCCTTTTGGGGGTAGCCCCAGATTTACTTTACGATCAAGAGCCGCCTGCCGCTTCTGCTTGCCGCTCTGTTAAAGAATGGTTGTCTCTCATCGATTCGGGGCGCCCCGTAGGGCGCTCCGAATTTCGGTTTCAGGTTATCAGCTTGAACAGGGTGTTTCTTCTGGCACCCCCAGCTTTTTCAGGATGCTGGAGAGCGGACAGATATTGGTGAAACCGCTCTGCATCAGGTTGGCCCCGACAAAAAGTGTCAAAAATGCCCAGTAGGGATGGATATAGTGAGTCAGGGCCAGACTCAGCAGGATCATCATTCCCGCCATCAGGCGGACAATTCTATCAATAGTCATCATGTACTCCTCATTAGTATGGAATCGGATCAAAGCGCGTAGCTCAACTGCAGGTAGACGATGTTCTGCTGGATGGATATGGTATTGCCGGAGCCGGTATTGGACGTCAACTCATTTTCAAAGGCGTAGGTATAGGAGAGCGAACCGGAGATGCGGTCGCTGAGTTTGCGTGTCATACCCAGAGAGATGTGCAGTTCCGGAATCGCCACGGAGCCGAGATTGTTGTCCACATCCTCTTCATCAAAGGGTGCCTCCGCATAGTTGACGCCAAACCGCACTGTTGTCTTCGGGTTTATCTCTTTCTGCACACCCAGGGCTAGAACCAGTTGGTCATCCCACCCGAAGTTCAGTGCCGTTGGCACTGTCAATCCAAAATCTCCCGGGGTGTAACCGGCAGGGTGACTGATATTCACCGATCCCATGGTGTCGCTGAAGTTGATCCATTTGGCATCCAGTTCGATCAGCATGCCATCGAGGGGGCGGAGGGCAAAGCCCAGCGCAAAGGACTGGGGCATATCCATGTCGAGTTCAAACTTGCCGGCGGCGGTATTGAATTCGTGTTCACTTACGTTCGTTTTGCTTATCCAGGACGCGCCAAGCTGCATCTTGTCATTGATGTGGTAGACCGCCCCCAATGACACTCCAAAACCAAATTTCTGATTTTGCGAGAAGGTAAATGAGGGATTGCTCAGGGCTAGACTCTGGTAGCCAATATTGATGGAGGCACCGAGAGAGAGCTTGTCGCTGACCTTGTACGCAACCGTCGGCGCCAACTTAAAAAAGCCCTTGGTGGTCACGAACTGCTGATCGTTGGGCAATGGAAAGGCATCCGGGAAGTCAACGCCAAACCCCGAGATGGCCGCCATGCCCAGGCCAAAATAAAGCCGATCGTTGACTTTGAACGCAGCGGTTCCAGACGGCATGAAGAAGAGGTTGGAATCACTCTCGTTGCCATTGACCTCTCTGGGAGGATTGAGAAACCCTGGGCTCAGATCGAACCTGACCTCTTCGATGCCGAGTTCGGCAATTCCCGCCGGATTGGTGAGTACGGTGCCGGTATCCTGCGGCGCTGCAACCACGGCGCCACCCATGCCCCACTGAGTCGCGGTTACGCCCAGTACCTGATCCCCATTGGTCGCGTTCGCAGCCATCGGCAGGCTGCCAAGTAGCACAATTGCCAGGGTGTTTTTTCTTCTCTTTATCAACATTGTGGACTCCTCCGGATATTCTGTTTTCTACTTATGATTGATATCAGCGCAACAGGTCTGACTGGCCCGGGATGCCGCGAAACATGGCGTGACAACCCACGCAGCCCCCAGTAATGTCATCCATGTAAGAGGCGGCCTTCCCCATGTCCCCCTGCTCGGCCGCATCAGCAAGGCGCTTTGCGGTGCCTTCCACGCTGGCATTGAAACCATCGAGGGCCGCCAGGCTGTCATCGTTGATCATCTCCAGACTCATGTAAGGAAGTAGGCCACCCCTGGGAATACGGTGATTGGCAAGACGCCTGGCGCTATCGGTCGCTTGCTCTGCGTTGTCGGTCATGATGCCGGCCGCCATGCTCTGGTAGTCGGAAAGTACTTCGTGCATCACCTGGCGCAGCGTGACTTTGTCGCTATGCCGGGAGTGCTGGGCATAGATAGAAAGGAGCATCTTTTTGGTTTTTGGTGAGAGCGCCTTGACCCGCTTCTGCAACTCTGGCTTCATCAGTCCAATCTGTTTTTTCATCATCTGCTGGAGCTGTTTCATGTCGGCTGCCTTCGTCTGTTGCTTGTCGGCAACCGCCACTCCGGCGCACAACAACATCGAGATGGCGACCCCAAGAAGCCCCAATCTCCGACGCAGTGAGTGGATTTGAAATGTATTATTCTCGTTACGAGCAGGTCGCATGTTTTCTTCCCCCAATGGTGTCTGAATTTCAGTTATGCTCGGTGTTGCTGGCAGTGCCACATCGGAGCAACAAACGCAGTATGCTGGGGTTATTTTCCGCGGCGTTAACCGTTCGGTAACAGGTTGTAACGAGTTGTTTCAGAAACATTTCATCGGCTAGATACTCGCGGCATGGCCAATAAAGAAGCCAGTCATCGCCTTCTCGTCGTGGATGACGAAGCTGAACTCCGATCACTGTTGCAGCGATATCTGACCAATGAGGGGTATCAGGTGGCTGCGGTGGAAGACGGGGCCGCGATGACCCGCCACCTCAAAACGCACCACGTCGATTTGATCATCCTTGATCTGATGCTGCCGGGAGAGGATGGCTTGTCGCTGGCCCGTAATCTGCGCAGCCAGGGCAATCAACCCATCATTATCATCTCGGCTCGGGGCGAGGAGATGGACAGAATCATCGGCCTCGAGGTCGGTGCGGACGACTATCTTGCCAAACCCTTCAATCCGCGAGAGTTGCTGGCTCGGATTCGCGCTGTCCTGCGCCGCATGAAACACGCAGATCAGCCCATGGAGGCGGCAGAAAAGGCCGTTCTTGAATTTGGCCCCTTTGCCCTCGACGTGGAAAAATACCGCCTCACCCGGGAGGGGAATGAGATTCCCCTGACCCATGGTGAATTTACCCTGTTACGGGTCTTCCTAGAACATTCAGGTCGGGTGCTCAGTCGGGATATGCTGATGGAGATCACCAAGGGTTACGAGCGCTCCCACCTCGACAGAAGCATCGACGTCTGCGTTAACCGGCTACGGCGGAAGATCGAACCCAATCCCTCTGAACCTATCTATTTGCGCACGGTTTGGGGTGCCGGCTACCTGTTCTCACGCAACGGCGAGTGATGGGGCTGTTTCGATTTCACAGCCTGTTTGGTAGAACCTTGGCCACCATTGCGTTGGTCTCTGTCGGATTTCAGCTGCTGACTCTGAGTGTATTGGCCTTCTACGTGTTGGTCCCCTTGGGAAAACGTGCCACCGACGACTTGGCGGCGGTGATGGTGCACGCCATGCAGCGCTGGGAAAGGCTGCCGGAGCAGGAACGCCCGGCGTTCCGCAAGATTCTGAAACAAAATCATGACCTGACCCTGGTGGTTACAGATACCCCCCTTCCCGACAACACCGATTTCTTACCCTATTTCTATTTTCTCAGGCAGGCGCTTGCCCGGCGCGTTGGCGATGAAGTGCGCCTCAAGACAAGCCGTGATGCCAAAGGCAATGAGTGGATCTGGGCCGAGATACCGGACTATAGCCAAAAGCTGCGTCTGGGATTTCTCCGCTCACGTATCGGGATTCAACCGCCATTGGCATTGTTGCTTCTGTTCTGCGCCGGCACGGTGCTGACCTTTTTTACCGCAGCGCTCCTGGCGCGACGGCTCACCATCCCCCTCGAACGCGTCTCCCGCTCGGCACGGATGATCGGAAAAGGCAGCTGGCCGGAACCGGTAAGGGAAGAAGGGCCGGAGGAGTTGCAGGTTCTGACGCAGACATTCAATCGAATGAGCCAGCAGGTGAAAGAGTTGCTGGCCAACAGGACACTGCTGCTGGCCGGAATCTCCCACGATCTCCGCACTCCGCTCACTCAGGTGCAACTGGCCTTGGAGATGCTGCCTGATGAAGGTGGTGACGCGGAACTGATGGCGGGAATCAAACGGGATCTCGCCACGATAAACCGGTTGATCAGTGAAACTATGCAGATCAGCCTGGAACTTGAAAAGCAGGAGCAGGTGCAGACGGATATCACCAACGTATTGGACGACATCATCCAGGCTGCACGTTCAGGTGGTAAAGAGATCGAATGGGTGGGCAACCGATCCTGCATGAGAAAACTGAATCCACTGGCGCTGCGTCGCGTCGTCACCAATCTGCTGGAGAATGCTATCCGTTACGGTGATGCAAAACCGGTCAAGGTCGAATTGGAATGTGACGATAGCCTGCTCACAATCAGGATTCAGGATCAGGGGCCGGGTATCCCGGCAGATCAGCGGGAGTCCGTTTTTCGCCCGTTTTATCGTCTGGAAAAATCCCGTAGTACCACCACAGGAGGCAGCGGCTTGGGACTGGCCATCGTGCGCCAGCTGGCCGACGCTAACGGTTGGGAGGTTAACCTACAGCCTGCCTTCCGAACCGGCACTGTTGCCCTCATCACCATCCCCCGGATGGAATAACCGACGCGAAAGAGCACCGACTCTACTTCCGTTTTTTTATAACTATTCAGCCCCCCCTTTTCATGGAACTGCTGAATAGTGACTAAATCTTTTCCCTTTCTTGAATCCGTCGCCTGCTCTGCTGCGTATTGAGTTTTGAATGGGGTGCGATGGTGCCCTCAACTCATGCCAGGCGGGGTGCAGGGATATGTACAAGACTTATCTGATCGGTGTGGTGCTTCTACTGACCACACACCCCGCTGCCGCTGTGGAATATGCGGAAAACCCCCTGCTTTTGAACGAGCATCTGCTGGTCTCCGATCAGGGCCTGGCGGTTTACGATCCGGTAACCCTGCGACTGCGCTGGTCGGTGCTGCAGGGTGAGCAGACCCTGGAGCCAGTGGTTGCCGATGGCCTGGTGCTGTTGAGCGGGGGGCAGGGCCTGCAGGCACTCGATCTTGCCAGCGGCAAGACCCGCTGGCGTTGGCGGAGCGAGACAACCCTGTTTTCACCCAGCCTGGATGAGGGGGTCGCCTACCTGTCCGGGGAAGATGGCACACTGGTGGCGCTGCGGCTGGTGGATGGTGAGCGCTTGTGGCAGCGCCGCTTCGATGGATGGGTCTACCCGCCTGCTGTGTTCGGTGAATTGCTGATTACCGGCGGCAGCGAAGGTCTGCTCTGGGCGGTGGATCGCCGCAGTGGTGAGCTGCGCTGGCAGCGCCCGCTCGGACAGGAGCTGATCTATAGTCCGCGAGCGCTCGACTCCGGCTCTGTTGTTGTCACTACCTTCGCCGGCGAGGTGAAGGTCTACTCCGCCCAGGGAGAGCTGCGTTGGACGCGGCGCTTCGCCAGTCTGAAGTCTGGCCTGCTGGTGAGCGGGGAGCGGATCCTGCTGAGCGGGTTGGATGGTCGGATCGATGCACTTGATGCGGCAACTGGTGAGTCATTGTGGCAGCGATCCCTCGGCGAACGCCTTACCCTGCCGGCAGCGCTGCATGGTGAACGTCTGCTGGTTGTCGGTGATGCGGGACATTTGTTTGAAATCGACACTGGTGACGGCCGGCTGATTAGTCGTACTCGCCTGATAGGTGAACCGGTGGCCGCCCCCCTCGTCTATCCCCAACACACACTGTTCTTTATGCGTTCTCGGGCCTTGCCGAGGGCAGTATTAATTCCACGCCAATCTGGCGACAACAACGACCAGGAGATCTGATCATGATGAATAAGAAAACCGTTGCACTGGCCCTCTCTTCGCTGCTGTTTGCCTCGGCGCTCTCAGCCGCACCGTTTGGCGGTAAGGATGATGTCGACTACGCCGGTAAGCTCTGGCACAACTTGAGTGCCTCTGGTCTGGTGGGGGAGGGTGCGATCATGTCGACCCCCTACACCGGCATGCACCCCCATGGCGCGATCCTCGACACTATCGATGCTACCGCCCGGGTCGGTTCTGATGAGGGGGTGGTGATCATCAAACGTAACTACGGCGGCACGGGGGTCAGCAAGCAGGCGGTGGCCAACGAACCGAACAAGTTCCTCAAGGCGGTCACCGTGATGTTCAAGCGCACCGGCTACGATCCGGACAACAAAGACTGGTTCTGGGTCAAGTATGCTCCTAACGGCAGCGTGCTGAAGAACCCTAAGGGGATGTCGCTGGCAGGGCGTGTCGCCAAGGGTATGCCGAAGGGCTGTATCGCTTGCCACACCGGCGCCCCGGGCGGTGACATGGTGTTCAATCACGATCGCTATGCAAAATAGGCTGGCTTCGTTTCGGGAGTGGAGCTGATTTTTCGATAGGGACGCCGTTTGTGCCGCGAACGGCGTTCCCAAGGATTCCCAAATTCCACGCAATGCCTATAATTACTGCTCGCAATGGGGAGCGGTTTTCATGCAGGTAATTCGTGGCTTACACAACATCCGGGCACACCATCACGGCTGTGTGGCAACCATTGGCAACTTTGATGGGGTCCATCTCGGGCATCAGTCGGTGTTGCGCCACCTGCGGGAGAAGGGGGCAGAGTTTGGTCTGCCGGCTACAGTGATCACCTTCGAGCCCCAGCCGCGGGAGTTTTTCACCCCGGGTGCCGCCCCGGCGCGCCTCACCCGACTGCGTGAAAAACTGCAGGCGATGTATGAGGCCGGCATCGAGCGGGTGGTGATTCTCGAGTTCAACCGCAAATTCTCCGTCATGCCGGCGCGGGAGTTTGTCATCGAGCTGCTGATCCAGGGGCTTGGTGTGCGTTTTCTCTCAGTGGGCGATGACTTCCGCTTCGGCCTTGGTCGCGCGGGGGATTTCCACCTGCTGCAGGCGATGGGCAGCGAGCACGGTTTCGAGGTAGAGAATATGAACACCTTTAAGCTGGATGCCGACCGGGTCAGCAGTACCCGTATCCGCGAGCTGCTCAGCCGCGGTGATCTGGATCGCGCCGCTGCCTGCCTGGGTCGACCCTACCGCATCTGCGGCCGGGTGGCGCACGGTGACAAGCGCGGCCGCACCATCGGTTTTCCCACCATGAATGTCGACCTGCACCGCCACGTTAGCCCGTTGCGTGGGGTGTTCGCAGTGCGGGTGCATGGCCTGGCTGAGGGTGTGCTGCCCGGTGTCGCCAATATCGGTACTCGTCCGACGGTGTGTGGCGACCCCCGCTATCTGTTGGAAGTCCATCTGTTCGATTTCAACCGTGTCGTCTACGGTGAGCATCTGCAGGTGGAGTTTGTGCACAAGCTGCGCGACGAGAAGAAGTTCGGCTCCTTTGAGGAGCTGCGGGCGCAGATTCTGGAGGATGCGCGGCTAGGCAGAGAGTGGCTCAATGTCCCCCAGTCGCAGCCGGCCTGAGCCGGTTCGCGGGCGGCTGCTAGTCCACCTGCTATAGATCAGGGCTTTACGCCCCGGCCGCGTTTGCGGTTCAATACGGCTCTTTTGTTTATTATCGGGCAGGCATCCCTCCGTGATCGACTACAAGCAGACTCTCAATCTCCCCAAAACCGCCTTTCCCATGCGCGGCAATCTGGCCCAGCGTGAGCCGCAGATGCTCAAGCAGTGGGAAGAGAAGAAGCTCTACGCAAAGATCCGTGAGACCGCAGCTGGCCGGCCCAAATTCATCCTCCACGATGGCCCCCCCTACGCCAACGGCAATATCCACATCGGCCATGCGGTCAACAAGATCCTTAAGGACATCATCGTCAAGAGCCGCACCCTGGACGGCTTCGATGCTCCCTACGTGCCCGGTTGGGACTGCCACGGCTTGCCCATCGAGCTGCAGGTGGAGAAGAAGATCGGCAAGCCCGGCGGCAAGGTGACCAGCAGCCAGTTCCGCAAGGCGTGCCGCGAATACGCCGCCAAACAGGTGGATGGCCAGCGCGAGGACTTCAAACGGCTTGGCGTGCTCGGCGAGTGGGACAACCCCTACCTCACCATGGATCACCGATTCGAGGCGGATATCGTGCGCTCACTGGGCCGCATCGTCGAGCAGGGGCACGTACACAAGGGCTCCAAGCCGGTGCACTGGTGCACCGATTGCGGCTCGGCGCTGGCCGAGGCAGAGGTGGAGTATCAGAACAAGGATTCCTTCGCCATCGACGTGCGCTTCCGCGTGCTTGAAGAGCCGGCCCTGTTCGATCGCTGCCACCATGTGCCAGACGGTTTGGGCGAGGGGCCGATCAACATGGTGATTTGGACCACCACCCCCTGGACTCTGCCCGCCAACCAGGCGGTGGCTCTTAACCCGAGCCTGGAGTACGCGGTGGTGCAGTGCGATGGACCGCTCGGCAACGAGCGCATGGTGATCGCCGATGCCATGCTGAAGGATGTGATGGACCGCTACGGCATCGAAAAATATCATGTGCTCGGCTATGCCAAGGGCGAGGCCTTCGAAGGGCTGAAACTGCAGCACCCCTTCTATGATCGCCAGGTGCCGGTGATCCTCGGCGAGCACGTTACCCTCGAGGCGGGTACCGGCGCGGTGCATACCGCCCCCGGCCACGGCCTCGACGACTATGTGGTGGGTCAGCGCTACGGGCTGCCGGTGGACAATCCGGTGGGCAACAACGGTTGTTTTGTCGAAGGCACCGAACTGTTCGCCGGGCAGCACGTCTTCTCCGCCAACGAGAAGGTAATCGAGGTCCTCAAGGCGCGCGGCGCACTGGTGCGCGAGGAGCGGCTCAACCACAGCTATCCGCACTGCTGGCGTCACAAGACACCGATCATCTTCAGGGCCACTCCGCAGTGGTTCATCAGCATGGACCAGGCCGGGCTGCGCGCATCGGCGATGCGCGAGATCGAGCAGGTCGAGTGGCTGCCCGACTGGGGCAAGGCACGCATTCAGGGCATGGTGGAGAACCGTCCCGACTGGTGCATCTCGCGCCAGCGCACCTGGGGCGTGCCGATCACCCTGTTCATCCACAAGGAGACAAACGAGCTCCACCCCGACTCTGCCGAATTGGTGAAAGAGGTCGCCAAGCGGGTCGAAGAGCGTGGCTTCGAGGCCTGGTTCGAGCTCGACGCCAAAGAGCTGCTGGGCGATCAGGCCGGTGACTACACCAAGGTCACCGACTCGCTGGATGTCTGGTTCGACTCCGGCGTGACCCACCAGTGCGTGCTGCAGGCCCGCGACTATTTGAGCTACCCCGCCGACCTTTATCTGGAGGGCTCAGATCAGCACCGCGGCTGGTTCCAGTCCTCCCTGCTGACCTCGGTGGCGATGAACGGTTGCGCCCCCTTTAAACAGGTGCTGACCCACGGTTTTACCGTCGACGAGAAGGGCGAGAAGATGTCCAAGTCGAAGGGCAACGTGATGGCACCGCAGAAGGTGACCAAAAACCTTGGTGCCGACATCATCCGCCTGTGGGTGGCGGCCACCGACTATCGCAACGAGATGAGCGTCTCCGACGAGATCCTCAAGCGCACCGCCGACGCCTACCGGCGCATCCGCAACACTACGCGATTTCTGCTCTCCAACCTCAACGGCTTCGACCCGGCACAGCATATGGTCGCTGCGGGCGAGATGATCGAGCTCGACCGCTGGGCGGTGGACCGCACCCTGCAGCTGCAGCAGGAGATCGCTGATGCCTACAAAGGCTACCAGTTTCACCTGATCTACCAGAAGATACTCAACTTTTGTGTCACCGAGCTGGGCGGTTTCTATCTCGACGTGATCAAGGATCGCCAGTACACCACTCAGGCAGATAGCCTGCCGCGCCGCTCCTGCCAGACCGCCATGTATCACATCGTTGAGGCGATGGTGCGCTGGCTGGCGCCGATCCTCAGCTTCACCGCCGACGAGGTCTGGGCGCACATGCCCGGCGAGCGCGGCGAGAGTGTGTTCCTGGAGGGCTGGTACGAGGGGCTGTTTGCGCTGGATGCCGGTGACAGTTTTGACCGCGCCTTCTGGGGCCAGGTGATCGCGGCGCGCAACGCGGTGGGCAAGGCGCTGGAACCGTTCCGCGCCGATGGTAACGCCTCCCTAGATGCGGAGATCGACCTCTACTGTGACGATCAGCTAAAGGCCGCGCTCGACAAGCTGGGCGACGAGCTGCGCTTCGTGCTGATCACCTCCGACGCCAGGGTGCATGCGATGGCCGATCTGCCCGATGATGCTGCCTCCAGCGAGTTGGAGGGGCTGGCGGTTCGTGTCACTGCCTCGGCTTACGGCAAGTGCCCCCGCTGCTGGCACCACCGCGAGGATGTTGGCGCCAACAGCGAACACCCGGAGCTCTGTGGCCGCTGCGTGGAGAATGTCGTGGGCGAAGGCGAAGCTCGCCGCTTTGCCTGAATGGGGAGGGAGAGGATGCAGCGCTGGCTCTGGCTCGCATTGGTTGTAATCGTTTTCGATCAGTTGAGCAAACAACTGGCTGAGGCCTTTCTCAACTTGCATCAGCCGGTCTATCTGCTGCCGTTTTTCGATCTCACCCTGATGTACAACAAGGGCGCGGCGTTCAGTTTTCTCAGCGATCAGGGGGGCTGGCAGCGTTGGTTTTTTATCGGCCTGGCGCTGGCGGTGACCAGCTATCTGGTATTCTGGGTGCGGCGCCTGGGCAGAGGTGAACGCTGGGTTGCGGTGGCCCTGTCGCTGGTGATCGGCGGTGCGATCGGTAATGTGGTCGACCGAATCTTCTACGGTCAGGTGATCGACTTTATCCATCTCCACTACCAGCAGTGGTACTGGCCCGCCTTCAATATTGCCGACTCCGCGATCACTGTCGGGGTGGTGGTGCTGATCTTCGACTCGCTGTTTCTGGCGTCGAAACGCTCAAACTGAGCCGCTGCCTTCTAACGCCCGAGCGACTCCGGTTGGACGAACCTCGCGCCTCTCTCTATGCTCCTGTTTCAGGACACCAGAGCCTGTAGGAGCGTCCGCTTGCGCCGCGAACACCCTTTGCACTGATTGATTCGCGCCGCAAGCGGACGCTCCTACAGATTTTTCCAGCCGTGGAATAGGATTTGGTGCATAGTTGTTTTTTACACAACTGATAGGAAGGTGACGATGCGCAACAAGATTCTGCTCAATGGGCTGGCTGGCCTGCTATTGCTGGCTGCGGTTCCGGCACTTCAGGCCGATGAGGATGCCACCCTCTACGACCGGGTCCGGCTGGAGGTTAGTGCTGAGCAGCAGGTCTCCAACGATACCCTGGTGGCGGTGCTCTATGTGCAGACCGAAGGCACCAACACTGCTGCCCTGGCCAACGAGGTGAATCGCAAGATGGGCTGGGCGATCGGCCAGGCGAAGCTGGCCGATGGGGTAAAGAGTCAGACTCTCGACTACCGTACCAATCCGATCTACCGGAAGCAGGTGCTCACCGGCTGGCGGGTGCGCCAGTCGCTGCGACTGGAGAGCAACGATAGCACCAAGCTGAGCGCTCTGATCGGCACTCTGCAGAAGCAGTTGGCGGTGGAGTCGATCAGCTATCAGGTCTCATCTGCGGCCCGCAAGGTGGCCCAGGATGAGCTGATCGAACAGGCGCTGACCGATTTCCGTGCACGTGCTGCGCTGGTTGCCAAGGCGTGGCAGCGTCCGGGTTACCGGCTGGTGGAACTCAATATCAACAGTGGTGGCAATATCCCCCAGCCGAGGCAGATGCGCATGATGGCGATGGATATGGCGGCTGATGCGGTTAGCGCGCCGCCACTGCAGGCCGGCACCCAGCAGGTGCAGGTGAGTGTCAGCGGCGTGGTGGAACTGACCCCCTGAGGTTGATGGCTATTTTCGGAGGGAGCGGCGCAGTGTCTCCAGCGAGACGCTCTGGGTGCTGCCAGCTGCCTTCTGCTCGGGGCGCTCGACATGAAAGGTGCGGAAGCCGCTGACCATGCCGGAGATGTCGGAACCCTCGCCGGCGGCGTCATGGCTGAATACCGCAGGGATATGCAGCAGGGCAAACCAGCCGATCAGCAGATAGCTGAGCTGGTGTAGGTGCTGGAGACTGATCCCGCCCCAGAAGGCGATCTCCCGCTGCAGTGCTAGGCCGCTGAGTGCCGCCAGCGCCAAAAAGAAGAAGAGTGCCAGATAGATCGGCCCCCACAGTGGGTTGTGCGCGTACCACTTGGGCAGCGGCAAGCGCCCCAGGCTGAAATAGAAGAGCAGCAGCTGCCCGGCCTGCTGCAGGCGGTGCCGGTTAGGTTCGCAGTCGGAGATGTGATCGCTGCCTTGGCCAAGGACGAGCAGATAGATCCGTACCAGCAGTGCCGGGATCAATAGTGCAGCGAAGATCGAATGGAACTCACCCGCCTCGCTGCGCAACGTCGGGGCATGACCGATCAGCCAGCCAGAGGCGAGTAGGCCGAACACCGCCAACGCCATGGTCCAGTGGCTGAGACGCAGCCAGCGGCTCCAGACCCGGATTCGGCTGACCGGCATCGACTCCATCCCTATCACTCCAACCCGCAGCTGCCGCCGGGGCAGCAGCCACCGCTGGCGCAGGGCGGTGCCTCGTTGCGGCTGGCCCCACTGATCACTGCTGGGCCGCTCAGCAGCTTCTTCACCGGCGCATCCAGCGGGGTGTCGCCGGGTTCGATGCTGGCCTTATCGCAGAGTTCGCCCCAGGTGCTGAGCAGTTCACTCATCTTGTGGCTCACCTCGACGGTGCGGCTGTTGGTCTCGCAGAAGTAGTCGTATGTGGGCATCTTTGGCTCCTCTCTCGGAAATTTTGAAAGGTTATTCTCTGTGAAATCGAGCTGGCAATGATAATCGTTAAGACGTGGGATAGAAGAGGTAGATGTTAACTAGGCCGCCCAGGTGGGTGAACAGCCAGAGCGGGATCAGCAGCCGGCCATAGCGCCGGTGGTGTCGATTGAAGTGGCTATCTGGCCCTGCCAGCAGGCGTGCGGCGATCAGCAGAGCAGCGCCGATCAGCGGCAGCAGCGCAACGCTGCCATGGAAGGCGATCCAGCCGACATACTCCGGCGGCACCTCGACCTTTAGCTCGGGATAGCGGTAGCGCAGCAGATAGAGTGCGACAAACAGCCAGGCACCGGCAGTGACCGTCATCATCAGGTTGCGGTGCAGTCTGATTCTGCCCGCTCTGACGGCCCGCCAGGTGATCAGCAGCAGGGCGATGGCGATTAGTGCCCAGCTCAGGCTGAAATAGGTGAAGAGTGTCTGGTAGCTGGGCATGTTTGTGGTCACTCGGAACAGGCCGGGGCGGCTTTGTTGTTTGCTAACATCCGGGCAGAACGTATCATGGCGAGCCATGTTACGTCAGCGAAAAAGCAAACGGGAACGGCGCGAATCACGCGATCAGGCGCTCGCCCGCTACATCAAGCAGAAGAACCGCAACCTGCTGGCCCAGCCAGGTCCGCACGACTTCATCATCGTGCTCGATCATATGAAGGCGGGTTTCAATGTGGCGAAGATCTTCCGCAGCGCCGAGGCGTTTGGCGCCCATGAGATCCATCTGGTGAATATCGGCCCCTTCGATCCCTCGCCGGCCAAGGGCTCTTTCAAAAAGGTGCCGGCACGCTTTTTTGAGCGGTTTGAGGAGAGCCATGCCGAGCTGAAGCGACGAGGCTATCAGTTGATTACCCTCGACGCAGGCTGTGGTGATTCACTGATCGACACCCCGCTGCCGCAAAAGTGCGCCTTTATACTCGGCCACGAGGAGTTTGGCCACAGCTTCGAGCCTGAGGAGTACCCGGATATCGGCTGCCTCTCGATCCCCCAGTTCGGTCAGGTGGAGAGCCTCAACGTGGCGGTGGCCGCCTCGGTGGTGATGTTTGAGTATGTGCGTCAGCATGCCGCTGAAGATCAGAGCTTGCGTCGCCCTTGAAACATAACCGTAGGCGGCCGCTCCGCCGTAATCTGGATGCGGCTGATCGAGGCGGTGGGGATCGACATCCGGTACATTGCGAACAGCGGTGCGCGTAGGGTGCGGGCGATGACGGCGCGGATTACGCCGGCGTGAGCGACGATCAGCAGATGCTTGCCTGGGTGCTGTTCTAGGGTCTCTGTCACGGCCGCATTGACCCGCCTACTGAAGCCCTCCAGGGGTTCGGCGCCGTCCGGCCGGTGGTAGACCGGGTCGTGGTAGAAGTGCCTCATCTTCTCCGCTAATTGGGCGCGCAGTTCGCTGCTGGTGTGGCCCTCCCAACTGCCAAAGCCGACCTCCACCAGGCGCTCGTCATATTCCAGGGGGATCGCCAGCCGTTCGCTTAGTTGCTGGGCAAACTCGCTGCAGCGGCGTAGCGGTGAGGCGATGATGCGTTGCCAGGGGGTATCGCCGGAGGCAGCATGCCACATCTGTTGCCAGCCCCGTTCGCTCAGCGGATCGTCGATCTGGCCGCGGTAGCGGTGCCCACCGCGGGGCTCGCCGTGGCGCAGCAGGTCTAGGGTGGTCTTCTCCGGCATGACTTAGATCCAGCCGGCGAGGGTGAGTAGTGCCAGCAGCAGGATCCAGCTGATCAGTGCGCGCCATACCAGGCTCATTGCCGCTTCTACCAGATAGAGGCCGTCATTGCTTGAGACCTCGGCCTGCTCTAACACGTTGTTCATGCGCAGTGCGCCGCTGCCGGTGGCCACCAGCAGGCCACCGCTGCTGTTCTCGGAATAGTTGCGCCAGGCGAATAGCGCATCTTCAAAGCTCCCGGCAATTGCGTAGGAGAATGCGGTGATGCGTACCGGTAGCCAGTCGAGCAGGCCCAGCAGGTCGCGGCTGGCGTGGTAGAAGTCGAGGCTCTCATCGGCCAGGCGGCTGGAGGGCAGCAAGCTGGCAACACGGTAGAGTATGGCGCCCAGCGGGCCAAGCAGCAGGAACCAGAAGATCACAGCGAACAGTCGGCTGTTGGCTTGGCTGAGGATGCCTTCGGTTACTGCCTGGGAGTAGGCCGGCTCCTGGGTCGGCGGTTCGTCGCCGATGAGCTGGCGGGCGATTACCCGCGCCTGGTCCTCGTTGCCCCGCTCGCGGGCTTCGACAAAGCGGCTGGCCTGCTGGTCCAAATCCTGTGGACCAAAGCAGAACAGCAGCAGTGCGCCGGCAAACAGCAGGCTGGGCAGGTCAAACAACATGCCATCGAGCAGTGCCTGCAGTAGCGCCACCAGCAGTAGAGGTGGTAGCAGCAGGCCGATGACACCGCCAAAGCCCTGGGTGAGCTTGGATGATAACTCCTGCTCCTGATACCAGCTGCTGTAGCGGGCAAACCAATGTGGGTCGCGCAACTCTTGCTGCTGTAGCAGAAAACGCTCGGCGATCAGGCAACTGATAATTATTAGCAGGCTCATGGTCGGCAGTGTCCCCAAAGGTGTGCCAACTTTCAAGCACTAGAGGGCCTAGGGTGTGCGGGCGATGGCCCAGACATCAACCCGCTCGGCACCGGCGCGTTGCAGAGTGCGGGCAAGTTCCGACACGGTGCTGCCGGTGGTAACCACATCATCGAGCAGGGCGATGTGCTGCATTTCGATCCCGCCGCTGACGCGAAATGCGCCGCGCATGTTCTGTTGGCGCTTCTTTTTGTCCAGGTCGGCTTGGGCGTGGGTGTCACGCAGTCGCTCTACCTGATGGCTGGCCAGCTTCAGCCCAAACCGCCGAGCGATGGGGCGGGCGATCTCCAGCGCCTGGTTATAACCGCGTTGGCGCTGGCGATCGGGATGCAGCGGCACCGGTAGCAGCAAATCTGGCATCGCTGCCTGCTGTTCGCACAGATAACGGCACAGTAGCCAGGCAAACAGTTGTGCATGCTGCAGTTTATTGTGGAACTTCAGGCCGGTTATCAGATGGGAGAGGGCATTGTCGTAGATCAGCGGTGCGTAGCAGTGCTCGAAGGGTGGCGGCTTGCTGATGCAGTGGCCACAGATCGATCCTGCCGGGGTGCCAGGGGGGAGAGGCAGGGCGCAGCGGCGGCAGGGGCTGAGGTTGCGGAAAAGTGCAGAATCACAGGCGTCGCATAGATCCCGTCCATGCCGGGCCTTCCCGCCACAGAGCAGGCAGCGGGAGGGGAAGAAGGTCTCTTGTATGAGATCTATCCAATTGTAAACCATGGCGTCCATTCTTGGTTGACAGGTGGGCTGTGATCTTTAACATGCCGGGGTTTGAATCCATTTTCCCTGGGCAGGCTGATATGAACGACACCATTCTACGTCATGACTGGCGCATCGAGGAGATCGAAGCGCTGCTGGATCTCCCCTTCAACGACCTGCTGTTCCGCGCTCAGACCCTGCACCGGGCCCACTTCGACCCGAATCAGGTGCAGGTCAGCAGCCTGCTCAGCATCAAGACCGGCGCCTGCTCCGAGGATTGTGGCTACTGCTCCCAGAGCGCCAAATACAATACCGATGTGGAGCCCGAGCGGCTGTTGCCGGTGGGGGAGGTGATTGAGGCCGCCTCGGCGGCCAAGGCGAAAGGCGCCAGCCGCTTCTGCATGGGGGCGGCCTGGCGCAATCCCACCGACAAGAATCTGGAGCGGGTGATCGAGATGGTCGAGGCGGTGCACGGGATGGGCATGGAGACCTGCATCACCCTCGGCATGTTGACCGAGGCCCAGGCCCAGCGGCTGAGCGAGGCGGGACTCGACTACTACAACCACAATCTTGATACCTCCCCCGAGTTCTACGGCGAGGTGATCACCACTCGCACCTTTGAGGACCGCCTCGATACCCTAGCCCATGTGCGCAATGCCGGCATCAACGTCTGCTCCGGCGGCATCCTCGGCATGGGTGAGTCGCGTCGTGACCGGGCGCGCATGCTGCAGGAGCTGGCGAACCTGCCACGCCATCCCGAATCGGTGCCGATCAACATGCTGGTGCCGGTGGAGGGCACTCCGCTCTACGACGCCGAGGGCATCGATCATCTGGAGTTCATCCGCACCATCGCGGTGGCGCGCCTGCTAATGCCCGAATCCTACGTGCGCCTCTCCGCCGGACGTGCTGAGATGAGCGATGAGGCCCAGGCGCTCTGTTTCCTGGCTGGCGCCAATTCGATCTTCTATGGTGAGCGCCTGCTGACCACCGATAATCCTGAGACGGATGCCGACCGGCAGCTGTTCAACCGCCTCGGCCTCACGATGGAGGCGAGCGTAGAGAGCATGGTGAAGGCGGCCAAGGGGTCGTGCCGCAAGTCGGCATAGGTGATGGCAGTGGTAGGAGCGCTACTCGCAGCGCGAATCGGTGCCGGGTTATGAACGGATGACCGAGAAGAGCCTCGACAAGCGGCTCCAGCAGCGTCGTCGCGATGGCCTCTATCGCAGCCGCCGTCTGCTGCAGAGCCCACAGCAGCCTGAACTGCAGCTGGATGGCCGGTCGATGCTGGCGTTCTGTTCCAACGACTATCTGGGACTGGCCAATCATCCGGAGCTGAAGGCGGCGATGCACGCCGGTATCGACCGCTGGGGTGCCGGCAGTGGCGCGGCGCACCTGATCAGTGGCCACAGCGCTGCCCACCATGCCCTGGAGGAGGAGCTGGCCGAGTTCACCGGACGTGAGCGGGCACTGCTCTTCTCCACCGGTTACATGGCCAACCTGGGGGTGCTCGCCGCCCTCACCGATCGTGGCGACACGATCTTCCAGGATCGCCTCAACCACGCCTCGCTGATCGATGGCGGCCTACTGAGCCGGGCTAGGCTCAGGCGCTATCCCCATGCCGATCTGGCCGTGCTGGAACGGCTGCTGGCGGATACTCAGAGCGGACGCAGACTGATCGCCACCGATGGGGTGTTCAGCATGGACGGTGATCTGGCGCCTCTGGGGGCGCTGGCCCGACTGGCAAAGGCGCACGATGCCTGGCTGATGGTGGATGATGCCCACGGTCTCGGTGTGCTGGGTGAACATGGCGGCGGCAGCCTGGAACAATTCGGCCTGGACGCGGCAGAGGTGCCGATCCTGATGGGCACCCTGGGCAAGGGCCTGGGCAGCTTTGGCGCCTTTGTCGCCGGTAGTGAGAGCCTGATCGAGCCCCTGATCCAGCAGGCCCGTCCTTACGTCTACACTACCGCCTCCCCGCCGGCGCTGGCCGAGGCGACCCGCGCCGCGCTGCGGATCGTGCAGAGTGAGCCTTGGCGACGCCAGCGGTTGGCTGAACTGATCGCCCGCTTTCGCCAAGGGGCGCAGCAGTTGGGTCTGCCGTTGATGGCGTCGCAGACACCGATCCAGCCGATCGTCGCCGGCGCGGCAGCCACTGCCCTAGCCTGGAGCCGGCAGCTAGAAACAGCAGGGATTCTGCTCAGCGCGATCCGCCCGCCCACCGTGCCCGAGGGCAGCGCGCGGCTGCGCGTGACCCTCTCCGCTGCGCACACCGATGAGCAGCTCGACCGGCTGCTGGATGCACTGGCGCAGTTGCGTCCGGAGGGTTTGTGATGCGGCTGCACGTCGAACAGCTGGGCAGTGGTCCCGATCTGCTGCTGTTGCACGGCTGGGGGATGAACCGCGCGGTCTGGTCTGGATTCGCCGAGCGCCTGGCCGTCAGCTACCGGGTCAGCTTGGTTGATTTGCCGGGTCATGGGCAGAGCCCTTGGGGTGGCCGCAGTGCGCTGGCCGATTGGGTTGATGCGGTGTTGGCGGTGGCCCCGCTGCGGGCCATCTGGTGTGGTTGGTCGTTGGGTGGTCAGCTGGCGCTGAGGGCGGCGTTGGATGCGCCGGAGCGGGTTGTTTCGTTGCTTGGGATCGCTGCCACGCCGCGCTTTGCCGCCGCTGAGGCGTGGCCCTGTGCGATGGAGCCTCGCACCCTCGATCAGTTCATCGCCAACCTGCAGCGTGACCACCGCAAGACCCTGGAGCGTTTTCTCGCCCTGCAGGTGCGCGGCAGTGAAGCGTCACGGGAGCAGCTGCGTCTGCTGCGCAGCCGGCTGGCTGAGTTGCCCGATCCTCATCCTGAGGCGCTGCAGGCGGGTCTGGCGCTGCTCAAGTCGGTCGATCTGCGTGCAGAGCTGGCCGCGCTGGAGGTGCCGAACGGTTGGCTGTTTGGCGAGCGCGACACCCTGGTGCCCGAGGCTGCGGCGCAGGGGCTGGCTGAGTTGCAGCCTGGTGCCGCTGTCGGGGTGATTCCAGGCGCGGCCCATGCGCCATTTCTCTCCCATCCCGATGCGACCCTGGGCCTGTTGCAAGCGCTGTTGAAGGCGGCCCGGTGAAGGTGTTTGCGGAGACCCCGATGATAGACAAGAATCAGGCGAGACGCTCGTTTGCCCGTGCCGCGGCGCGCTACGATGAGGTGGCGGTTCTGCAGCGGGAGACTGCGCAGCGCATGCTCGAACGGCTCGACTACATCCGCCATCAGCCGGCGGTAATCCTCGATGTTGGTGCCGGTACTGGCGAGGCGACGGCGAAGCTGGCGGCCCGCTACCGTAAGGCGCAGGTGATCGCGCTCGATTTTGCCCTGCCGATGTTGCAGCAGGCACGCCGGCGCGGACCACTGTTTCGAAAGCCGCATTGTCTCTGCGGTGATGCGGAACAGCTGCCGCTGGCGGATGCCAGTGTCGATCTGATCTATTCCAACGCCGCGCTGCAGTGGTGCAACGATCTCAATGCCACCTTCCGCGAGTTGCTGCGGGTACTGTGTCCCGATGGCCTGCTGATGTTCTCCACCTTTGGCCCCGACACCCTGCATGAGCTGCGCCATAGCTGGGCCCAGGTGGATGGCATGCCCCACGTCAGCCCCTTCCCCGAGATGCACCAGGTGGGCGATGCGCTAGTGTCCGCCGGTTTTGCTGACCCGGTGGTGGATGTGGAGCGAGTTACCCTCACCTATGAGGCGGTGCCGGGGCTGATGCGGGATCTCAAGACCCTCGGCGCGCACAATGTGACCCGGGGGCGTCACAAGGGGCTGACCGGTAAGGGGCGCCTGCAGGCGATGTACCAGGCCTATGAGGCGTTTCGCCGGGATGGGCGACTGCCCGCCACCTATGAGGTGGTCTACGGTTCAGCCTGGGCTCCGAAACAACGCACAGAAGATGGGGTCACCAGTATTTCTTTGGATATGTTTCGACAAGGCCTGCGATGATGCGGCGGGGCTTCTTTGTCACCGGCACCGATACCGGGTGCGGCAAGACTGAAATCACCCTCGGCTTGATGCGGCAGATGAAAGATAGCGGCTACCGCACGCTGGGGATGAAGCCGGTGGCATCGGGTGCTGTGCCAACCGCCGCAGGCTTACGCAACGAGGATGCCAGCCGGATTCGTGCCGAATCCAGTACCGCGGTCCCCTATGAGCGGGTCAATCCCTATGCCTTTGAGCCACCGATCGCACCCCATCTGGCGGCGCAGCAGGCGGGCGTGTCGATCAGGCTCGAGACGATCCTCCAGGCCTATCAATGGCTGGCAGCGCAGGGTGATTGCACGGTGGTCGAGGGGGTGGGGGGCTGGCGTGTGCCACTGGCGGCTGGTCTGTCGGTTTCTGATTTGCCCCAAGCGCTGCAGCTGCCGGTGATCCTGGTGGTCGGGCTGCGCCTGGGCTGCATCAACCATGCGTTGCTGAGTGCCGAGGCGATTCTCGCCACCGGGGTGGAGTTGGTGGGCTGGGTGGCCAACCATGTAGACCCGGACATGCTCATCCAGCAAGAAAATCTGCAGAGTCTCAAGGCGCTGATGCCTGCCCCTTGTGTCGGTGAGGTGCCGTTTCTGGCACAACCAGATACAGCCGCAGTTTCGGAGTGCCTGACGCTCTGACAAGGCCCAAGCATTACCTTGCCCAGAAAACACTGATTTAATCGCCTGCCGCCTCCGTAAAGGGCTCTATCCTGAAGGGGGCAAGCGCCAGAGTCCCCGCTCATTTTAGGGAAGAGAGAGGCCCTGGCAAGTTATTATGACTCCCGTGCCAGCTATTTCAGAGAGACGGTCGCCAGTGTCGCGGAGGAACGGGGTATTGGCTGCTGCAATCAGAGGCCCCTTAAACTTTCCTCATCTCTGCCCGACTACCGGGGTCCATCTTTAAGCGTTATCTCACCTATGCTGTCTACTGATAGCAATAATCAATGATGCGGAGGTCTTTCTATGAAACTCAAGCAGCCATTCAGCCTGGTTTTGACGCTATTTTTGGTGATCTTTTCACAGCTGCTGCAGGCCTGGGATGCGAATGATGTCAAAAAAGCGAATGAGGCGATCGCCGAATTCAAAAAGGCCGATCCGGATCTGCAGGCGTTTTTTGATCAGGCGCGAGGCTACGCGGTCTTTCCTACCGTGGGTAAGGGTGGTTTCGGCCTGGGGGGTGCCTATGGTAAGGGTGTGGTCTACGAGCAGGGCAAGCCGATTGGCAATACCTCTGTGACCCAGCTGACCATTGGTTTTCAGCTCGGTGGCCAGGCCTATCGGGAGGTCATCTTCTTCAAAGATAAAAAAACGCTGGATGACTTCAAGCAGGGCAACTATGAGCTGGGAGCCCAGGCCTCGGCCGTGGCGGTAAAGGCAGGCGTCTCCGCTGATGCCGACTACAAGAATGGGGTGGCGGTGTTTACCATCGCTAAAGGTGGTTTGATGTATGAGGCGAGTGTCGGTGGGCAGAAGTTCAGCTACACGCCCAAGTAACAATTCTTGTGATGCGAAAAAGGCGGCCGGTGGCCGCCTTTTACTTTTCGGGGGAAGAGCTTGGGTCAGGCAGCGATCTGCCCCTTGAGCTTCTTCATTGCAGCCTTTTCGATCTGGCGTATGCGCTCAGCAGAGACGCCAAAGCGTTTGGCCAACTCATGCAGGGTCGCCTTCTTTTCGCTCAGCCAGCGCGCCTGCAGAATCTCCCGGCTGCGTTCGTCCAGTGATTCGAGGGCTGTGCCCAACTGCTCTTGTAGATGAGCGGCGCTGTCTGCCGACTCCAGCTGAGCCGAGGGCTCCATGCTGTGATCCGGCAGGAATCCCGCCGGTGTGGCGGGTGCATCTTCGTCATCGCTGTTCGGGCCATCGAAGGCAAGGTCCCGGGCTGCGAGACGCGCTTCCATCTGTAGCACAGTCTCTGGTTTTACTCCCAGATCTTCGGCCACACCCTCGACCTCTTCTCGGGAGAACCAGCCGAGCCGCTTCTTGCTGCTGCGCAGATTGAAGAAGAGCTTGCGCTGTGCCTTGGTGGTGGCGACCTTGACGATGCGCCAGTTGCGCAGGATGAACTCGTGGATCTCCGCTTTGATCCAGTGCACGGCGAAGGAGACCAAACGCACGCCCACATCCGGGTCGAAGCGTTTTACCGCCTTCATCAGACCGACCGTGCCCTCCTGTACTAGATCGGGCAATGCCAGGCCGTAGCCGGAGTAGCCGCGGGCGATACGGATGACAAAGCGGATGTGGGACATCACCAGCATGCGGGCAGCCTGCAGGTCCTGCTGGTCGCGCAGCTGCAGCGCCAGCGAGCGCTCTTCCTCTGCGCTCAGCATCGGCAGCTGATAGGCTGCGCCGACATAGGCGTCGAAACTGCCGGTCGGCAGAGCGATGGGAATGGTGAGTTCCTTAGTCATCTAATACCCCAGTAGTTTACTGCTAAATTATGTTAGCACTCATGTTAGGAGAGTGCCAGTTTCTGCTGAATATGACCAACAGGAGGCAAAAGGGTTCCCGCGTAAGGATCTGAACTGCGTGGACTAAGTCGGCTCGATGGCGCTGAGGTGGCGTCCCACCGCGACCCAGGAGCCGAGCAGCCCTAACAGGGCGCTACCGCTGAAGATATTCAGCACCATCAGCGAGTTGATCGAGGAGAGGCTGAAGGCGGTCTCGTAGAGCAGTGCCAGCTCTGCCACCGGGCTGCTCAGCAGGCCGATGGAGCTGGCTACCAGCAGCCAGGCGATGATGCCGCCAAACAGCCCGTACCAGAGTCCGGTATAGAGAAACGGGCGGCGGATGAAGGCGTTGGTGGCGCCAATCAGTTTGCTGATCTCGATCTCGCCGTGACGGTTCTGGATCTCTAGCCGGATGGTGTTGCCGATGATCAGCAGCACCGCCATACCGAGCAGGCCGGCCAGCACCAGCACCCCACGCTGGGCGATTTCGGTGATCGCCTGTAGTCGCCTGACCCACTGCATATCGAGCTGAACGATGTCGGCCTCAGGCAGCTTTTTCAACTCCTGCAGCAGCCGCTGGGCGCGCTCTGCGGTGGCTTGGTCGATGTTTGGTTGGATGATCAGCAACGCAGGCAGAGGGTTGCCGCCAAGCGTGTCGAGTGCCTCGTCGAAGCCGCTCAGGCGGCGAAACTCCGCCAGTGCTTGGGCCTTGGAAACAAAGCGGATCTCGGCGATCCGCGAGTGGCGTGCCAGCCGCTGCTGCAGCGTGCGCGCCTGTTGGTCGCTGATCTCCTGCTTGAGGAACAGGGAGATGCTGGCGCCGCTCTCCCAGTTGCCGCTGAGCGCCTCCAGGTTGTTCAGCAGCACATGCAGGCCGATCGGCAACGCCAGTGCGATGCCGATTACCGCCGAGGTCATCAGGGTGGCGAGAGGGGCGTGCAGCAAGCGTCCGAGCGAGCTGATCGCCACCTGCAGATGGCGCAGCAGCCAAGTGTCTAGGCGCAGGCGGCTGCGACGCTTGAACTGCAGATTGCGGGGGCGGGCCATCAGTACAGCTCCCGGCGGTTGTCGCGGGTCAGATGGCCGTTGCTGAGGGTCAGGATACGGCGCCCCATGCGCGCGATCAGGTCGAGATCATGGGTTGCGATCATCAGCGTGACGCCGACCTGGTTGAACTGGGTGAACAGATCCATGATCTCCCGTGAGAGCTCCGGATCGAGGTTGCCGGTGGGCTCGTCGGCCAGCAGCAGCGGCGGTTTGCTGACCACCGCGCGGGCGATGCCGACCCGCTGTTGCTCGCCGCCGGAGAGGGTGACCGGGGCCGCTCGCTCCTTGCGCAGCAGCCCGACCTTGTCCAGCGCGGCGCGCACCCGGCGGCCGATCTCCTTGTGGCCGAGACCGGTGACGATTAGCGGCAGCGCCACATTGTCGAATACGGTACGGTCGGGCAGCAGGCGATGATCCTGGAAGATCATGCCGACCTCGCGCCGGTGGTAGGGGATGTGGCGTGAGCGCAGCCGGTTCAGGTTGCGTCCGTTGACGTGCACCTGGCCGCGGCTAGAGCGCTCCAGCAGGCCGATCAGTTTTAGCAGGGTGCTCTTGCCGGCGCCGGAGTGGCCGGTGAGGAAGACCATCTCGCCATCCTCGACCCGCAGGGTGACGTTGTTGAGGCCATCGTGACCGCCAGGGTAGCGTTTAGTGACGTTGTCGAAGTGGATCATCGCCATGCGAAGAGGCTCCTCATCCGCCTACCGCTCGAAGAGCGCGTCGACAAACTCTTGCGGGTTGAACTCGCGCAGATCCTCCACCGACTCGCCGACGCCGATGAAGCGGATCGGCAGCTTGAGTTTGTCGGCGATGGCGAAGATCACGCCGCCCTTGGCGGTGCCGTCGAGCTTGGTGATCACCACCCCACTGAGGCTCACAGTCTGGTTGAACTGCAGCGCCTGGTTGACCGCGTTCTGGCCGGTGCCGGCGTCCACCACCAGCAGTACCTCGTGGGGGGCTTCAGGGTCGATCTTTTTCAGCACCCGGGCGATCTTTGCCAGCTCATCCATCAGGTTGGTTTTGGTGTGCAGTCGCCCAGCGGTGTCGGCGATCAGTACATCGATGTTGCGAGCGGTGGCGGCCTGCAGGGCGTCGAAGATCACCGAGGCAGAGTCGGCACCGGTGTGTTGCGCCACCACCGGTACTTGATTGCGCTCGCCCCAGCTCTGCAGCTGTTCCACTGCGGCGGCGCGGAAGGTGTCGCCCGCTGCCAGCATCACCTCCTGGCCTTCGTGTTTCAGACGCCGCGTCAGCTTGCCGATGGTGGTGGTCTTACCGGCGCCGTTGATGCCGACCATCAGCACCACCAGCGGCCGGCCCGGGGGGGGAGGCGGTGGTGGGGTCGCGCAGGATTCAAGGATCGCCAGCAGCTGCTGCTTGAGGATGCGGCTGAGTGCTTCGGGGTCGCTCAGCTCTTTGCGCTTTACCCGCCCGGTGAGGTCATCGATGATGCGGCTGGTGGCGTCGACGCCGACGTCGGCGGTGAGCAGTAGGGTCTCCAGCTCCTCTAGCAGCTCGTCGTCGATCTCTTTGCGCCCCAACAGCAGGTTGGCGAGGCCATCGCTCAGGTTGCTGCGGGTGCGGGAGAGGCGCTCCTTGAGGCGGGAGAAGAGACCCTTTTCGCGCTGTTCCACGACTGCTTCGGTGCTTTGCGCCTCAGCTTTTTTCTTTCCGAATCCAAACATAAACCGTTCCCGCTACTGCTTGGGAGCCTCTGAACAAATCATGGACGGGAGTCTTGCGGGCCACATTCTGCTCGCCCAGATTCATCCAGAGGCCCCATATGGAACTCGGCGCCGGTGACAGACTCTATCAGTCTGTTGCCGCTTGGACATTCCAGATTGCCTCTGAAACAATGCCGCGGCACCGGGTTCCCGCCCGTTGATCAGCTATTTTTACAAGCCCGTGGGGGCAAGTAAAACAGGAATTTGGTTTTTTAACAGAATGTTGAGAAGGGGTTTTGCCCCTTCTTCTCCGGTTTGAGTAGCGCGGTGGGGGACTTTTTCCTGCTGCGTCCGAGGTTTTATCTACCGGGCAGACATTCGGGAGAGAAGATGAAGAGAGCCTTGTTGATTGGTTTTTTTGCCAGCAGCCTGGTCGTGGCGCCGCTGCAGGCAGAGGTTCACGAACGGTTGTTGGAGAACGGCATGAAGGTGATCGTCAAGGAGGATCACCGTGCCCCCATCGCCGTCACCCAGGTCTGGTACAAGGTTGGCTCCAGCTATGAGCATGGCGGCATCACCGGCGTCTCCCATGTGTTGGAACACATGATGTTCAAGGGTACCGAGAGACATCCGCCGGGGGAGTTCTCGCGCATCATCGCCGCCAATGGCGGGCAGGAGAACGCCTTTACCGGGCGCGACTACACTGCCTATTTCCAGACCCTGGCCAGTGACCGCCTGCCGGTGGCATTCGAGCTGGAGGCGGACCGGATGCGTAACCTGACCCTGCCGGAGGCAGAGTTCCTCAAGGAGGTCGAGGTGGTCAAGGAGGAGCGGCGCATGCGCACCGAGGACAAGCCGCAGTCACTCACCTACGAGCAGTTCAACGCCACCGCCTATCAGGCCTCCCCCTACCGGATTCCGGTGATCGGCTGGATGAGCGATTTGGAGGCGATGCAGATCGATGATCTGCACGCCTGGTACCGTCAGTGGTATGCCCCCAATAACGCCACCCTGGTGGTGGTCGGCGATGTGCAGCCAGAGGCGATCTTCGCCCTGGCTGAGCAACACTTTGGCCCGCTCAAGCCGGAGCAGATCCGCCCCCTCAAGCCGCGCAGCGAGCCGCCCCAGCGCGGCATCAAACGGCTGCAGGTGAAGGCGCCAGCGCGCCAGCCCTACATTTTGATGGGCTACAAGACACCGGTGCTGGCAAGCGCCGAAGACGCCTGGGAGGCCTACGCGCTGGAGATGCTCGCGCATGTGTTGGATGGCGGCTCGAGCGCCCGGTTGGAGCGCAATCTGGTGCGCGGCAGCAAGGTGGCAGCCTCGGTGGATGCCAGCTACAGCGCCTTCAGTCGACTCTCTGGCATGTTGATGCTGGATGCCACGCCGACTCCGGACGGTTCGCTGGAGACCTTGGAGCAGCAGCTGCGTGCCGAGGTGGAGCGTTTCAAGAGCGAGCGGGTCAGCGAGGCGGAGCTGGAGCGGGTGCGCAACCAATTGATCGCCGGCAAGGTCTACGAGCAGGATTCGATTTTCTACCAGGCGATGCTGCTGGGTCAGCTGGAGACGGTGGGGCTCGACTGGCGGCTCGGGGATGAGTATGTGGCTCGTCTCAGGGAGGTCACCGCCGAGCAGGTGCAGCAGGTGGCGCAGAAATATCTTATCGACGACAACCTCAGCGTGGCGGTGCTCGATCCGCTGCCGCTGGATGGCAAGCAGCGCCGCCCGCGGGCGGCTGCTGGCGGGCGTCACGGTGGTTAAATGAGGAGTCGAAGCGTGAATGGAATGAAGAGAAAATTCTGGCTAGTTTTGTCGCTGCTGCTGTTCGTGGCTCAGTTGCAGGCCGGGCCGAAGATCCAGAGCTGGCACACCAGCAAGGGTGCCCGGGTGTTGTTTGTGGCGGCACCGGAGCTGCCGATGGTGGATGTGCGTCTGGTGTTCGATGCTGGCAGCGCAAGGGATGATGGCAAGCCGGGCGTCACCTCTCTGACCAATACCCTGATGGGGGAGGGCGCCGGTGAGTGGAACGCCGATCAGATCGCCGAGCGGTTGGAGAACGTGGGGGCGGAGCTGGAAGTGGGCTCGCTGCGCGACATGGCCTGGGTGGCCTTGCGCAGTCTGACCGACGCCAAGCCCCTCGCCACCGGGCTGGAGACCCTGGCGGCGGTGGTCGCAAACCCGCGATTCGAGCCGGAAGATCTGGAACGGGAGCGCCAGGCGACCTTGGCGAGCCTGCTGGCGGATGAGCAGTCGCCTGGGGCTATCGGCAAGAAGGCGCTTTACCGGCTGGTGTTTGGCGATCACCCCTATGCCCATCCGGTGGAGGGTAGCCAGGCCTCGGTGAAGGCGCTGACCCGGGCGGATCTGCTGGCGACCTATCGGCGGCTCTATGTGGCGCGCAATGCGGTGGTCGCCATCGTCGGCGCGGTGGACCGAGCGCAGGCAGAACAGATCGCCGAGCAGGTCACCGCCGGTCTGACCGAAGGCGAGCCCGCGCCGGCGCTGCCCGAGGTGGCGCCGATCGGCCAGGCGCAGCTGGAGTCGATCGAGTTTCCCTCTTCCCAGAGTCATATCTACCTGGGGCAGCCGGGCATGAAGCGGGGCGATCCCGACTACTTCGCCCTCTATGTGGGCAATCATGTGCTGGGTGGCAGCGGGCTGGTCTCGATTCTCAGCGAGGAGGTGCGCGAGAAGCGCGGTCTCTCCTACAGCGTCTACAGTTACTTTCTGCCGATGCGCCAGAGCGGCATCTTCCAGCTCGGCCTACAGACCAAGAACGTTCAGGCGGATCAGGCGCAGCAGGTGCTGCTCGACACCCTCAAACGCTATGTGTCAGAGGGCCCCACGGCGGCGGAGCTGAAGGCGGCGAAGCAGAACATTACCGGTGGCTTCCCGCTGCGCATCGCCTCCAACAGCAAGATCGTTGAGTATTTGGCGGTGATCGGCTTCTATGATCTGCCGCTCGACTATCTCGACAGCTTCACTGCCAAGGTCGAAGCGGTTACCGTCAGGCAAGTGCGCGATGCGTTTCGTCGCCGCATCCATCCCGATCGCCTGGTCACGGTACGGGTGGGACGGCAGGGCTCGTAATGTTATTTGCGATGTCTGTCAGATGAGGGCGCGGGGGCGTTCTGCCGCCAATCAGGTGCGTATCATCGGCGGTTTGCATCGGGGACGCAGGCTTCCGTTTGCTGATTTGCCTGGCTTGCGGCCGACCGGGGATCGGGTGCGCGAGACCCTGTTTAGCTGGCTGCAGCCGCTGATTCCCGGGGCGCGCTGTCTTGATCTGTTTGCCGGCAGCGGCGCGCTGGGGCTGGAGGCGGCCTCCCGTGGCGCCAGTCAGGTGGTGATGCTTGACAGCGCACCCCAGGTGGTTGCCCAACTGGAGCAGAGCCGGCAGCTGTTGCGGCTCGGCGAGGTCGTCTCGGTGATGCGCGCTGATGCCCTGGCTTGGCTGCGTGGTGCAGCCACCCCCTTCGATATTGTGTTTCTTGATCCCCCCTTTGCCGCGCAGTTGCTGCCGGAGTGTTGCCGGCTGTTGAGTGAAAATGGCTGGCTGGCTGAGGGGGCGAGGATCTATCTGGAGGATGATGCTGGGCGTGGGCTCGCACCGCCCGACGGCTGGGAACTGCTGCGGGAGAAGCGTGCCGGCCAGGTCTGTTTCGGGCTGGCCCGCCCTCGGCAGGATGGCGGATGATATATATCATTCCGGTAAAACAATTCTGTTACTATCATTGCCCCCAATTGAGTACTCAAATCGATGCCGATCGCCGTCTATCCTGGAACTTTCGATCCGATTACCAATGGCCACTGTGATCTGGTTGAGCGGGCCTCGAAACTATTTGACAAGGTGATCCTTGCGGTTGCAGTCAATATCGGCAAACATCCGGCCTTTGATCTGGCACAGCGGGTTGAGTTGGCCGAAACGGTGTTCGCGGATTGTGCCAATGTGGAGGTGAAGCCGTTCAACAACCTGCTGGTGGAGTTCGTGCAGGCTCAAGGGGGCGACGTGATCCTGCGGGGGTTGCGTGCGGTGTCGGACTTTGAATATGAATTCCAGCTGGCGAGTATGAATCGGCGCCTCGCGCCGACCCTGGAGACGATGTTTCTCACCCCGGCGGAACAGTGCGCCTTCATCTCGTCGAGCCTGGTGAAGGAGATTGCGGTCCTGGGTGGCGATACCTCCGAGTTTGTGCCGCCGGCAGTACAGACGGCACTGGAGCGGCGTTTCAATACCGTGGAATGATTTCAGGCAGGGCAAGGTGGTTTCCCTGTTTGATGGGTTTTATTTAGTGTTTGGCAGGCTGCTAGAATCGGGCAGATGTCTTTGAATGAGGAGAAGTGATAATGGCGTTGATAATCACCGATGAATGTATCAACTGTGACGTTTGTGAGCCCGAATGTCCCAATGGTGCGATCACCCAGGGTGACGAGATTTACGAGATCGACCCCGATCTCTGTACCGAATGCGTCGGTCACTATGATACCTCCCAATGTGTCGAGGTCTGCCCGGTAGATTGTATTCCGAAAGATCCGGAGCACGAAGAGACCCAGGAAGAGCTCTATGCCAAATATCAGCGGATCACTGGCGAAGAGTGATTGGCATTAGTTGGCTCATGATCTTCTGCAGGAAGGCCTCCATGTGGGGCCTTTTCTTTTTACTGCTGGTCAGTGGCAGTGTGCAGGGAGCCGCCCCCAACGCGGCGGGCATTGCCAGCGCTCACCCGCTTGCCACCGAGGCGGGGCGTGAGGTTATCGAAGCTGGCGGCAATGCCTTCGATGCTGCGGTTGCGGTGAGTGCTGCGCTGGCGGTGGTGGAACCCTATAGTTCTAGTCTCGGTGGGGGCGGCTTCTGGCTGCTGCAGCGGGCCAGCGATGGCCGGCAGGTGATGCTGGATGGGCGCGAGCGGGCGCCGCTGGCGGCCCACCGGGATCTCTACCTGGATGAGGCAGGCGAGGTAGTGCCGGGGCGTTCCATCGACGGGGCGTTGGCGGCGGGGATTCCCGGCGAGCCCGCGGCATTGGTGCATCTGGCCGAACACTATGGCCGCCTGCCATTGAGCCGATCGCTGGCGCCAGCGATCCGTCTGGCGCGGGATGGGTTTCCGGTGGACCGGCACTATCGGCGCATGGCTGAGTGGCGTCTGGATGCCCTGCGCAGCTCACCAGCGGCGGCTGGGCAGTTTCTGCACGACTGGGAGATCCCGGCCGAGGGTGAGCTGATCCGCCAGCCTGACCTGGCCAGCACCCTGCAGCTGTTGGCCGACAAAGGCCGAGATGGTTTCTATGCGGGCGAACTCGCCCAGCGCCTAGTCAAAGGGGTGCGTGACGCAGGTGGCATCTGGAGCCTGCAGGATCTGCAGCAATATCAGGTGGTCGAGCGCGAGCCGATCCGCGGCCGTTATGGTGAGCTCAAGATCATCAGTGCGGCACCGCCCTCATCTGGCGGGGTGGTGCTGGTGACCATGCTCAATATCCTCGAGGGATTTCAGATCGACAACCTGCCTCGGGTGCAGCGGGTCCATCTGATGATCGAGGCGATGCGCCGGGCCTACCGGGATCGCGCCGACTATCTGGGCGACCCGGACTTTGTCGATATGCCGCTACAGGCGCTGACTCACCCCTGGTATGCCGCCGGGCTGGCGCGGGATATTCAGCTTGAGCGTGCTACGCCAAGTACCCCGCAGCCGGTTTCAAAGGCTACCGAGGGCGCTGATACCACCCATTTTTCGATCATCGACAGGGAGGGCAACCGGGTCGCGGCGACCCTCAGCATCAATTATCCGTTTGGTGCGGCCTTTGTGCCGGCCGGCACTGGGGTGTTGCTCAACGATGAGATGGACGACTTTTCGGCCCGCCCCGGAGTGCCCAACGTCTATGGCCTGGTCGGCGGTGAAGCGAACGCCATCGGGCCAGGCAAACGGATGTTGTCGAGCATGTCTCCGACCTTTGTTGAGAGTGATGCTGGTGTGGCAATGCTGGGTACGCCTGGAGGCTCGCGCATCATCAGTATGGTGCTGCTGGCGATTCTGGAGCTGGCCGATGGTCAGCCGATTGCGCAATGGGTTCGCCAGCCGCGATTTCATCATCAGTACCTGCCGGACCGGGTAGAGTATGAGGCTGGTGCGTTTGACGACAAAACTGTGACTGAATTGCAGAGTATGGGCCATATACTTCACCGCCTGGAGCGTGAGTATGGCAATATGCAGGCGCTTTATTGGGATCGCCGCAGTGGCCAGGTCACTGGCGCGAGTGATCCACGAGGTTCGGGGCGTACTGTGATTTGGTGAGTCCCGATAGATCTGCAGATCTAATGCAAGTTAAAAAAGATTTACGATCTGGCATTGAAATTATTGGGTTTTTGGATCAAGATTTGTGACCGAACGCCCAGTTTTTCCACGGAAAAAGAGAGATAGAAAGAGATGAAAACCACCAAGATGCTGAAAGCCTCCGCTATGATTCTGAGCCTGGGCCTGCTGGCCGGTTGTGCAACCACCGCTCAGATTGAGGAGGTGCGGAAGGAGGCACAGGCTGCTCAGAATGCTGCAGATGCTGCATATAAGGCTGCCAAGACAGCTGAGCTGGATGCTGCATCGGCCCAGGGGACTGCGGACAAGGCGATGGCTACGGCAAATGAGGCTGCTGCTGAGGCGCGTAAGTGCAGCGAGCGCTGCAGCCGCATGTCTGAGAAGGCGATGGCTAAATAAAGCCGCTATTTCCGCTGACCCCCGTGGGGTGAAACGGAGCGAAAGAACCCCGGATGTCATCAGGCTCCGGGGTTTTCTCTTGCCCGATAGAAACAACGCAGTTGCAGCAGATCAGTTGTCGCCGGGCAGCTCGCTGAGTGGCACGATCTCCGGGATGCCGGTTTGATCTCTTGCGATGGTCTGTAGGATGTCCCAGTCAGGCTGTCTCCGGTCCTCTCCTAGCTTGGTGATCATCGCCGTCACCAGGCCGGTGTGGTTTCGCCCCTCCACTTTTATCTGTTCATTGAGTGGGGGGTGCGCCTCGACGTAGAGTTGCCCATCCCGCCAGCCCGCCTTGTAAGGACGATTGATGATCCGCACCGGCGTATTCACTGGAATCTGCCGAAAAAATTCCTCGATATCCTCTGGATAGAGGCGGATGCAGCCGTGGCTGACTCGCATGCCGACCCCATAGGGCTTGTTGGTGCCGTGCAGCAGGTAGCCGCGCATGCCAAGGTAGATGGCATACTCCCCGAGCGGATTATCGGGGCCGGGCGGCATGACTTCAGGCAGAGGATCGCCCATCTTCTGATGCTCCTGACGGATCGATTCAGGCACATACCAGGATGGGTGGGCTCGTTTCCTGATCACATGGGTAGCGCCCTCCGGTGTGCCCCAGCCTTCCCGGCCGATGCCGAGCGGATAGGTGATTACCTGCGCCTGATCCTTGGGGTAGTAGTAGAGGCGCAGTTCTGCCAGGTTGATGACGACCCCTTCGCGGGGAACATCGGGCAGGATAAAGAGTTGTGGGACAAAGATCTCTGTACCCTCGCCCGGCAGCCAGGCATCAACTCCAGGGTTGGCCTGGCTGACCTCGCGGAACCCCATGTCGTGGCCTCGCGCAATATCGGAAAAGGTATCCTCGTAACGGGTCTTGAGCTCGATGAGTTCACCGACCAGATCCTCGCCCTCGGGTGGCAGTGAGAATGTCAGCGCGGCGGATGTCTGGAGCCAGCTCAGGCCAAGACAGAACAGTATGAAATAGGGCAAACGCATCAACAGCTCGAACTTGTCTATAGGATGATCGCCGCTATTCTAGCTTAGAAACCGAAGATTAATTCAATTTGGATAAACCACCGCCTCAAGCGGTGCGACTCGAAAAAGCTCTGCCATTGTCGCCTGCCTATTTTGGAAGAAATTTGGGTGAGCATCAATATCGATAAAGGCAGGGATTCAGTCCGCAAAACACTCAGATGAATGCGAATAAGAGTGTCGGATAACGGGCTGAAGTGGCGTAACCGGGTTTACACAATAGTCGCGTTGTTTGTGTGATTGGCGGATTATTTTTTTAGCGGGGCTGAGGAGTACACGGGCTTGTTTGAGGTAACCAGGGAATGACCTGCGGCTGATCTTCAACTACGATTTTTGAGTGAATGGCTTGTGAGAGATTAAAACGGTGCAGAGTGCGATTCAGCGAGTATAAGCGGGCATGACAGCAATAGCGGCTGGCCAGGTCTGGATCGGGAGGGTGGCATCCGCGTTGTTGTGGTTGCTGGCTTGCCAATATACCTGGGCCGCCGCAGAGATGGATCCCCCCACATCCAGACCGCTGGTGGTGGTCTACAATGCCGGCACCCCGCCCTTCAAATTTACCGATGCTGACGGCAGGGCCGCCGGCATTCTGCCCGATATCTGGCGGCTCTGGTCGCAAAAGAGCGGCATCCCGGTGGCCTTTAAACAGACCAGCTGGGAGCGCTCTTTGGAGATGGTACGCAGTGGCGAGGCCGATCTGCATGCCGGCATGTTCTACTCGGCACAACGGGATCAGCTCTATGAGTTCACCCGGCCCACCATCGGGATCGAATACTACTTCTACCTGCACAAAAACATCCTCGGAGTGAAAACGGAGGCGGATCTCGAAGGGTTGGTCATCGGTGTGCCCAAAGGATTTACCCATAGCTACGCCAGAGAGCACCTCAAAGGGGTCTCACTGGTGGTCTTCGACAGCTTTGAGACACTCTACCAAGCGGCCCTTGAGGGCCGGGTGAAGGCGTTTATCTCCCCCGCTGCCAATCTAAGCCATTTTTTCGCAAAGACAGGTGAGCCGAACCCATTTCGCCGTCTTTCAGATCGGCCCTTCTATTCTCGCGACTATCGTGGTGCTGTGCGTGAGGGCAATGCGCAGTTGTTGGATCTGATTGATGCGGGACTGAAGCAGATCAGCCCGCAGGAGTTTCAGGTGATCGCCGATCGCTGGGGGGCAGGGCGGGACAGCGGCAGGATATCGATGCCGCAGCTGACATTGAACGCGGAAGAGCGCGCCTGGCTGGATCGGCATCCTGTGATCGAGATTGGAGTGGATGGGGCCTGGCCGCCAATTGACTTCATGAATCAGCAGGGGCTGCACAGCGGTATTGCCCATGACTACCTCACACTGATTGGCGAACGTCTCAAGGTTGAGTTTCGGGTTCATCCTGGCCCCACCTTCAAGCAGATGCTGGCCAGGGTCAGCTCGGGTGAACTTAAACTCGGCATGTCGATTGTACAAACAGAGGAGCGCGCCAGGGATCTCTGGTTTACCAGTGAGTTTTTTACGGTGATGAAGGCCATAGTCACACGCAAGGATGAGCGGGCAATTCACACCATTGAGGATCTCTATGGGCGCAAGGTCGCCATTGAGAATGGCTTCTCCACCATGAAGCAACTGCAAGGCCATCCGCAGATTGAGTTATTGCCTGTTGCTAATACGCTGGAGGCGCTGAAAAAACTCTCTTGGGGTGAGGTGGACGCCTATGTGGGAAACCGCTCGGTAGCGCAATGGCTAATTGAAGAGCAGCAGCTTAGCAATCTGCACTTTAGCGGTGACCCTGGATTTGGTCCGGCACTGCAGCGTTTCGCGGTACACCAGGATCCAGCGTGGGTACCATTGGTGTCGATCCTCGATAAGGCGCTGAATAGCATTACCGAGGATGAACGGCGGGTGATTCTCAATCGCTGGTTATCGCCAGGAGGAGAGGTGCCCGAGGCAGGTCCTGTGCTGAAACTGACCAAGGAAGAGCGGGCCTGGCTGGCCGCGCATGGCACCATCCGGTTGGGGGTCGACCCGGCCTGGCCGCCGGTTGAGTTTGTGCCGCAGGATGGTGGCTATAGTGGCATCGTCTCCGACTACATGAAGGTCGTGGGCGAGATGCTCGGGGTGGAGTTTGTCATCGAAGAGTCTACCTCCTGGGCCAAGGTGATGCAGAAGGCGCGTGGGCGGCAGTTGGATCTGGTGCCGGCGCTGGTACGAGATGAAGCGCGTGACAGCTTTCTCAACTTCACTCGCCCTTATCTCAACTTTCCTTTTGTGGTGTTTGTGCGTGACGATGCGGCTCTGATCACCGGCCTGGAGGATCTCAGTGGCAAGCGGGTGGTGGTGGAGCAGGAGTATGTGACCCTCGACTACCTGAAAAGAGATCATCCCGATATTGAGGTGGTGCAGGTGCCCACCTCGGAAGAGGCGCTACGACGACTCTCCCTGGGAGAGGTGGATGCCTATATAGGCAATCTGACGGTGGGCAGTTACCTGATCACTAACCGGGGCATCAGCAACGTCAAGGTTGCCGCCCCCACTCCCTACAGTTTCGATCTGAGTGTCGGGGTGCGCAAGGATTGGCCCGAACTGGTCTCGATCTTGCAGAAGGCGCTGGATGCGATCCCCCAGAAAGAGGTGATAGCTATCCGCCAGAAGTGGTTTGCAGTGCGCTACGAGATGGGGGTGGATTACACGCTGGCGTTGCAGATCGCGATCGGTGCGGTGTTGATCATTCTGCTGGCGGCGCTCTGGGTGGTGTATCTAAGGCGCGAGCAGCGCCGATTGCAGCGCAGTGAGGAGCAGTTGAGAAACATCATCAACACCATTCCCCTGGCCATCACCATCAGCGATCTGGAAGGCACTATCCAGATGGCTAACCCGCAGGCGGCATTGGATGTCGAGTGTGAAAGTGGGGAGCTGATCGGACGCAACATGTTGGGCTTCTATTTGAATGAGAGTGACCGGGTTGAGGTGTTGCGGCAGTTTCAGGCGGAGGGGCAGATCCACAGTTATCCGATCCGTTTTGCCACCGATCGGGGTGGAGTGATCGAGGGGCTACTCTCTGCCATTCCGATCCGTATCGGTGACAAACTCATGAACCTCGGCATACTGGTCAATCTAACCGATCGAATCCGTATGGAACGGGAACTGGCGGAGGCGAAAGAGGCTGCAGAGCAGGCGAATCGCTTCAAGAGCAACTTCCTGGCGAACATGAGCCACGAGATCCGTACCCCGATGAACGCGATCATCGGTATGAGCCATCTGGCACTGCAGACCGAATTGACGTCGAAGCAGCTCGACTATCTGCAGAAGATCCAGAGTTCCTCCCACCACCTGCTGGGCATCATCAACGATACCCTCGACTTCTCCAAGATCGAGGCGGGCCGGCTGGAGATCGAGACCACCCACTTTCAGCTCGATGAGGTGCTGGAGAACCTCGCCACTCTGCTCAATATCAAAGCGGTGGAGAGGCGGCTGGAGCTGGTCTTTGAGCGCGAATTGGATGTGCCGGACCGGCTGATCGGTGATCCGCTGCGGCTTGGGCAGGTGCTGCTGAATCTGGCGCAGAATGCAATCAAATTCACCGAAAGCGGCGAAGTGGTGGTTTCGGTACGGCTGCTGGATCGCTCAGCGCAGCAAGTGCGGGTCGGTTTCGAAATAAGAGACAGCGGAATCGGCATCGATCCTCAACGCCTGCCACATTTGTTTGATGCCTTTGTTCAGGCGGATGGCTCCACCAGCCGCCACTACGGTGGCACCGGGCTGGGGCTGAGTATCTGCAAGCAGCTGGTGGAACTGATGCAGGGGCAACTCTCAGTGGAGAGCCGGCTGGGAGAGGGGAGCTGTTTTCGCTTCGAATTGGCGTTCGGTCTGCAGCCGGAGCAGCAACCGCGTCAGTTCGAACCCGACCCGGACCTGCAGGGGATGCGGGTACTGCTGGTGGATGACAACCCGATGGTGCGAACGGTGTTGGCAGATATGTTGCGTTCCTTCTCCTTTGAGGTGGAGGTCGGCGCCAACGCGGCGGAGGCCTACGAACTCCTGATGGGGGCCGGGGCGGTCGGTCTGGCCAAGCCGAAGCCGTTTCAGCTGGTGCTGATGGATTGGCACATGCCGCCGGTCAACGGTATCGACGCGGTGCAGCACATCAAGCAGGAGCTGGCGTTGGTGCAGCAGCCGAAGATGATCCTAGTTACCGCCTTCGGCCGGGAGGAACTGATGCAGCAGTCGCAGGCCGCCGGTCTGGATGCGGTGTTGCTCAAGCCGGCGAACCCCTCACTGTTGTTCGACACCATCATGTCGGTCTTCAAAGAGTCGGGGCGGGGACGTGAGACGGTACCAGCTGCCCGCTTCGGTGCGACTCCAGGGCGTCTCAAAGGCAAGGTACTGCTGGTGGAGGATAACCCGATCAATCAACAGGTGGCGCTGGAGCTGTTACAGAGTTTTGGTCTGCTGGTGCTGGTGGCGGAGGATGGCAGGGCCGCATTGCGGCGGCTGCAGGAGAGCGCGTTTGATCTGGTGCTGATGGATGTGCAGATGCCTCTGATGGACGGTTATGAAACAACCCGGCAGATTCGGCAGCAACCGGAGCTGCAACAGCTGCCGGTCATCGCTATGACCGCCCATGCCATGAGCGGTGACCGGGAGAAGTGTCTTGATGCGGGCATGAGCGACTATCTGTCGAAGCCGATCGACCCCGCAAAACTACTGGCAACCCTGCGTCACTGGCTCGGCGAGCAACTGCTGTCAGAGGCTGAGGTTGTAGATCTCCCACAGGATCAGGCGGCCTTCCCTGATGCGGTGCCTGGAGTGGATCTGAACTGGGGGATGCAGCGGGTGGGCGGTAACCGGGTGCTCTATCTCAAACTGCTAAAGGAATTCATCAGCCACCACGCTGACAGCTGTGAGCATCTCAAAGTGTTGCTGCAACAGCTGGAGATGGGGGATGCGATGCGCCTAGTACATACGCTGCATGGGGTGGCGGGAAATATTGGTGCACGCCAGTTGGAACAGAGTGCGGGCAAACTGGAGAGCGCTATGCGGCAAGCCCGGGAGGATGAGCTGCCGTCACTGATTGAGGATTTTTGCCGACAGGCAGAGGTAGTGTTTGCCGGCTTGGGCCAGTTGATGCAGCAGGAGCGTGCCAGCCACAGAGAGGTGTTTGGTCTGCCCCAGGTGAGTGAGCCGGCGCTTACTGATGCGGAGTTAAGGTCGTTACTCGTTACGCTTAAGGAGCAGTTCACATCGGGTGATGCTGATGCGCGGGAGAGCGTCGAGCGACTGGTGAACGATGTGCGTCTCAAACGGGTGGACCTCGGGCAACAGACGAAAAGCCTGCGGGATGCTGTCATGAACTATGATTTTGACGAAGCTGCCGATATTTTCGGGCAGATAATAGAAGCGCTGGATATTTCGATAGACGAGGTCCTGGATGACGAGTGATACCGGATACAGCATTCTGGTGGTAGATGACGAGAGTTTCTACATCAATGTATTGGTCGATCTGCTCAGGGAACAGTACCGGGTGACTGTCGCCAAGAGCGGACAGCAGGCGCTCTCCCGCGTCAGCAGCGAGATTCCGCCAGACTTGATCCTGCTTGACATTCTGATGCCAGAGATGGATGGCTATGAAGTCTGTAAACAGCTCAAAGCTGATCCGTGTACTGTCGATATTCCGGTGATCTTCCTCACCGTGAAGAGTGAAGTCGATGATGAGATCCGTGGTTTTCAGCTGGGGGCGGTGGATTACATTACCAAGCCCATGAGCCCGCCGCTTGTGCTGTCACGGGTCAAGACCCACTTGGCACTGAGTCAGACCCGGCGGATCCTGAAAAATCAGAACCAGCTGCTTGAAGAGCGGGTGAGGGAACGTACCCATGAGATCTCCCGTACCCAGGATGTAGCGATCTTCTGTCTGGCGTCACTGGCCGAGACGCGGGACAACGAAACCGGAAACCATATTCGGCGTACCCAGCACTACATACAGTTGCTGGCCAACCATCTCAAAGCCTATCCGCGCTTCCAGAAAACCCTGAATAATGAGTATATCGACCTGCTTTTCAAATCGGCGCCGCTGCACGATATCGGCAAGGTGGGGGTGGCTGACAAGATCTTGTTGAAGCCGGGTAAACTCGATCCAGCTGAATGGGAGGAGATGAAACGTCATGCCCAGTATGGTTTCGATGCCTTGTTGAGAGCAGAGCAGGAGTTGGGCAGTACCGCTTTTCTGCAACTTGCCCGTGAGATCTGCCTGACCCACCATGAGAAATGGGATGGAACCGGCTACCCGAATGGCCTGATAGGTGAGGCGATCCCCCTGAGTGGACGTCTGATGGCGCTGGCGGATGTCTATGATGCTTTGATCACTTCCCGCGTTTACAAAGAAGCCTTCTCCCATGAGACTGCGGTTGAGATGATCCGGGAGGAGAGAGGCCGCCATTTTGATCCCGAGGTGGTCAGAGCCTTTCTCGATTTGGAGGACTCCTTTCAGGCGGTCGCAAACCGATTCACCGAATGAGCGGTGTTCCCCTCCTGTCTCTCCGGCACGGACCGCAATGCACTGAAGCCTCTTCTGCACCGGCCATAAGACAATGATTTACCCTATCTTTTGCTTGAGTACTTCGGCGGCCTTCGGCCGCTGACTCTATTCCCTTCGTTTCCGCCGGCCCCGGTTGCTGATGGCCGCGTCATTTTTAAGCCTAAAGAATCGTTTTCCCGGGCCGATAGTCAGCGTGTAGCTGGTTGGTTGCCGTAGTGAACTCGCTCCGGGTTGTCGGCATTCCGCTCCAGGGAAAACCCACAAATACACACTCAGGAGAAAAGGCATGGCAAGCATTCTTGCAGTCGATGATTCCGCCTCCATGCGTCAGATGGTCTCTTTTACCCTTAAGGGTGGGGGTTATCAGGTGATTGAGGCGGTTGATGGCGTTGATGCATTGAGCAAAGCCAAAGGACAGTCGGTCAATCTAGTGATTACAGACGTCAATATGCCCAATATGGACGGCATTGCATTGATAAAAGAGTTGCGAGCGCTTCCTGCATACAAGTTTACCCCAATCCTGATGTTGACCACGGAGTCGAGTGGCGACAAGAAGCAGCTGGGCAAGTCCGCCGGTGCGACCGGCTGGATCGTCAAACCCTTCAATCCCGATCAATTGCTGGCTACGGTGAAAAAGGTCATCGGCTGATAGCCACTCATCTGACAGTTTGCCATTACGGGGGGAGAGATCATGTCGATCGACATGGCGCAATTTCATCAGGTCTTCTTCGAGGAGAGCTTTGAAGGCCTGGAGATCATGGAGTCCGGGCTGCTTAATATGGACCCTGGCACGGTTGACGACGAAGAGATCAATGCCATCTTTCGTGCCGCCCATTCCATAAAAGGTGGCAGCGGCACCTTTGGCTTCAACGACATCGCCAGTTTCACCCATGTCATGGAGACCCTGCTGGATGAGATGCGGGATGGGCGACGCCCGGTCACCAGTGAGGCGGTGGATGCACTGCTGCGCTCGGTCGATATCCTGCGGGATATGCTCAGCGCCGCCAGTGAAGAGGGCGAGGTCGAGCAGGAGAAGGTCAAAAGCCAGCAGGCGGAGCTGGAGCAGATTCTCAGTAACAAAACTGCTGTGGCAGGCGAGGCGTCAACACCGGAAGTGGTGAGCGCTGCGGAAACCATGGAGCCCCAAACGGAAGGTTGGCATATCGTGTTCCGGCCGCTGCTGAAAATGATGCGCACGGGTAATGACTCGCTACGCATTATCCGTGAGCTGGCGGAACTGGGCCGGCTGGAGCTACAGGCGGATCTCGAGGCTCTGCCAGCGCTGCAGAGCTACGAGCCGGAAGATAGCTACATTTCATGGGACATTTACCTCCATGGGGCGGTGGACCGGGAGGCCTTGGATGAGGTGTTTGTCTGGGTTGAGGATGATTGTGAGCTCATCATCATGCCCTTGATGCCGCAATCCGCGGCAGAGGAAGCCAGCGTCCCCGAATTATCAGCTGCTGAACCGAAAACTGCGGCGTCAGCAGAACCCCCTCAGTTAAAAGCAGTGCCGCCGCAACCAGAGCGCCGCGTTGAAAAGAATCGGCGATCGGGAAAAGAGCGGCGCACCAGTGGTAATCGGAGTGCAGGCAGTGGCGGCGGGTCGATCCGTGTAGATATCGCCAAGATCGACAGCCTGATCAATATGGTGGGTGAGCTGGTTATCACCCAGTCGATGCTCAGCCTGTTGGGTGAGGATTTCGATATGGGCAAGCTAGAGCGGCTCAATGATGGCTTGGGCCAGCTGGAGCGCCACACCCGTGAGCTGCAGGAGAGCGTGATGCAGATCCGCATGCTGCCTATCAGCTTTACCTTCAGCCGCTTTCCCCGCCTGGTGCATGATCTGAGCAACAAGCTTGGCAAGAAGATCGAGCTGAAGGTGAGCGGCGAAAATACCGAGGTGGACAAAACGGTGATCGAAAAAATCGGTGACCCGTTGGTCCATCTGGTGCGCAACAGCCTCGACCACGGCATCGAGATGCCCGATGAGCGTGTTAGCGCCGGCAAGCCCGAGACTGGTGTGATCCAGCTCAACGCATCCCACAAGGGTGGCAATATCGTCATCGAGATCCGCGATGATGGACGTGGCCTCAATCGCGACAAGATCGAGGCAAAGGCGATCGAGCGTGGAATTATCCCAGAAGGCCATATGCTTGAGGACCGGCAGATCTATGAACTGATATTCCAGGCTGGATTCTCAACGGCGGACGAGGTGAGTGACGTTTCTGGCCGTGGTGTTGGCATGGATGTGGTGCGCAGAAATATCAACGAACTGGGTGGCAGCATCGAGATCGAATCCGATCCGGGCAAGGGCTCTGCCATCATCATCCGACTGCCGCTGACCCTTGCGATCCTCGATGGCCAGACCGTATCTGTCGGCTCGGAGACCTATATCGTGCCGCTGGTTTCAATCATCGAATCGATCCAGGTCTCGGAGGAGATGATCAATCTAGTCGCCGGCCGCGGTGAGACCTTCAAGCTGCGCGGTGAGTATCTGCCGATCGTCAGGCTGCACGAAGTATTCGGCATTGAAGACGTCAAGGCCACAACCCTGAAAGAGGGATTGCTGGTGGTGGTCGAGGGTGAAGGACGCCATTGCGGGTTGTTTGTTGATGACCTACTTGGCCAGCAGCAGGTGGTGATCAAATCCCTTGAAGCCAACTACAAAAAAGTGGAGGGCATATCCGGAGCAACCATCCTTGGGGATGGCTCCGTCGCACTGATTATCGACATCCCTGGCCTGTTGCGATTGGCGACCCAGGCCCAAGTCAACGAGAAGCGGATTGCCTGACAGAGGGTGAGCAGATGAATACAGCAAAGAAACTTGAGCCGGTGGAGTTGGAAATGACGGGTCAGGAGTACCTGACTTTCTCCCTTGGCAGCGAAGACTACGGCGTGGATATCCTGCGGGTACAGGAGATTCGGGGCTGGGAGCTTGTCACGCGTATTCCGAATGCACCGGACTATGTCAAAGGTGTGCTCAACCTGCGTGGATCCATCGTGCCGATCTTCGATCTGCGCCAAAGGCTGGGCCTAGAGCCTCAAGATTACAGTAAAGACACCGTGGTGATTGTTGTGCGTGTTAATGGCGCAAACAATTCACGGGCGATGGGCATGGTGGTTGATGCCGTTTCAGATGTGCTCAACGCCAACCCCAATACCATTCGTAATACCCCGGAATTTGGTGAAGCGATTGCCACTGAGTTCATCAGTGGGCTGGCCGATGCCGAGGGCAGGATGATCATGCTGCTGGATATCGATCAGCTCTTCAGCCAGAGGCGTGAGCAGGAACAAGAGAGTGTCGTCAATGCCTGAGCGGGCATTTGATGCAAATGGGAGAAGGTAAGTGAAGATCAATCAACCCGTCACCAATAATGAACGCTATATGAAGCCAGGCAGTATCCTGGTTTCCAAGACCGATCTCAAAGGCACTATCACCTACTGCAACAAAGATTTTGTCGAGATCAGTGGATTCAGCCGACGGGAGCTGTACGGCAAAAATCACAACATTGTGCGACACCCGGATATGCCGCCTCAGGCCTTTAAAGATCTGTGGGAGACCAGCAAGGCCGGTAAACCCTGGACCGGCATCGTTAAGAATCGCTGCAAAAACGGTGATTACTACTGGGTCAAGGCTAACGTTACGCCACTGCGCAGCAATGGCCGCGTGATTGAATATATGTCGGTTCGAACACCGCCAACCCGGGAGGAAATCGCTGCGGTTGAGCCGCTCTACCGGGGGCTGCTGGCCGATAGCAATGCGACTCTGGCACCCAAGGGCCTGGCCCGTTTGGCTGCTGGCTTTAAGCGGTTGCAGCTGAAGACCATACTCAACACTATTCTGTTTCTGATGGTCGTAATGTTTGTGGGATTGGCCGCGATGGTGCATTTCCAGGTGGCCGAGACGACTTTTCTGGCGTTACTGGCTGGTCTATCGCTGATCACCCTGATCAGTGGTGCCTTCCTTAACCGCCACATTACTCGTCCCATGAAGTATATCCAAGAGAAGCTGGATCAGATAGCCGAGGGCAACTACTTCGATTGGGTCGAGACCGATCGTAATGATGAGATCGGTCAGATGCTCCAAAGCCTCAAATCAACCCAGATCAAGCTGGGTTTCGATGTGATGGATGCGCGTGAGCAGGCGAACGAAGCAGGACGCTTGAAAGAGGCGCTGGATAACAGTTCAACCAGCGTTACCGTGTCGGATAAGGACAACATTCTGATCTTTATGAACAAGGCCGCCCGTGTCCAGTTCGAAGTCTTGGGTGAGAATGTCCGCAGCCAGGGCAAGCCATTTGACGTCGATGGGTTGCTTGGTTCCAGTCTTGCCGACTTCTTTCCTGATGAAAAGCTGGCTGAGATGTATCGGACGCAGCTTTCTGAGACACGCACTAGCCAGTTCGATGCCTGGTCGCGCAGTTTTAAGTTGATTACCAGTCCCGTGTTAGACAGTGATGGGGACTATCAGGGGCGTGTAACCCAATGGATCGATATTACCGAAGAGTTGAAAGTGGAGCGTGAGATCGATGCCATTGTAGGCGCAGCGAAAGGCGGAGATCTCAGCCAGCGGATCGAACTTGAAGGCAAGACAGGTTTCTTTGTCCAGCTGGCGGGGGGGATCAACGAGCTGATCAATACTGTTGATCAGGTGTTTTCTGATATCGGTCAGGCGATGCGGCGACTTTCTAATGGTGATCTGACCAAGCCTATCTCCGCTAACTATGCTGGCACTTTTGGCGAAGTGAGGGACAACGTCAATAGCACCATCACAAACCTTGAGAAGGTGGTGGTGCAGCTGAATGAATCTGCCGACGTGATCCGTACCGGGGCTGGTGAGATATCCGCTGGCAACAACAACCTTTCCTCCCGTACCGAACAGCAGGCTGCAAGCCTGGAAGAGACGGCATCCTCGATGGAGGAGCTGACCAGCACGGTGCGCAACAATGCAGATAATGCCCAGCAGGCGAATCAGCTTGCCGCCAGCGCCAGGAGTACTGCGGAACATGGTGGTGAAGTCGTCAGCAGTGCAGTACAGGCGATGAATGCAATCAATACCGCCAGCAGCAAAATTGCCGAGATCATTGGCGTGATTGACGAGATCGCATTTCAGACCAACCTGCTGGCGCTGAATGCCTCGGTAGAGGCGGCCCGAGCCGGCGAACAGGGACGGGGGTTTGCGGTGGTTGCGACCGAAGTGCGGAATCTGGCCGGACGTAGCGCCACTGCAGCCAAGGAGATCAAGGAGTTGATCCAGGACAGCGTGCATAAGGTGAAAAGCGGTGCCGAACTGGTGAATGAGTCGGGTGAAACGCTGGAGCAGATTGTGACCAGCGTAAAGAAGGTTGGCGACATCATCTCAGAGATTGCAGCGGCCAGTCAGGAACAGTCCTCTGGTATCGATCAAGTCAATCTTGCTGTGACCAGCATGGATGAGGTGACGCAGCAGAATGCTGCGCTTGCAGAGCAGACATCTGCAGCCGCAGCCTCAATGAATGAAAAGGCGCAGCAGCTGGATTCTCTGGTGCGTTTTTTCAAGACCGATGCAACAAGTCGGCACTCTGCAGCGCCGCTTTCAACAGCGAGAGCGAAGCGGACCCAGCCTGTAAGAGAGATGAAGCAATCACCGGTGGCGAAAGAGGCTGTGGCTGCTTCGCAATCCACACAGAGCAGCGTTCGCAAGATCACCCCCGTGCCTGAAAGCGATAGCGATGAATGGGAAGAGTTTTAACGCCGCAGCATTGCAACCCAACTATGCATCTGCCTTGGAAAGGCGTTTGACTGCTTGAAGCAAGGCCTGAACAGAAAACTGATGAAAGAGATCGCGCTATGAAAGTCAACCAGCCGGTAACCGGGGTCGAGATCCCGTTGCAGGAAGATACGATCATTGTCTCCACGACAGATCTGAAAGGCATGATCACCTCTGCCAATGGTGCCTTTATCGAGATCTCAGGCTTTAGCGAGGCTGAGTTGCTTGGTAGGAATCACAATATCGTGCGTCATCCAGATGTTCCTGCGGCGGCGTTTCAGGATCTTTGGGATACGATTAAGAAGGGACATCCGTGGACCGGTATCGTCAAAAATCGGGCAAAGAGTGGTGACCATTACTGGGTCAAGGCAAACGTAACGCCTATCTATCAGAATGGCCAGGTTGTGGAGTACATGTCAGTGCGCACTAAGCCTACAGCGGAGGAGGTTGAAGGTGCAGAAGTGCTCTATCGGGCGATCAACAGTGGCAGTTATAAAGGTGATGGCTGGCTGACTCGCAGACTGAAAGGAATAGGAAATCTGCCTCTGTTGAAGAAGTTCTATCTGGTCATGCTGTTCATGGCCGTGAGCTTTTTGATTTCCGGAGTGGCGGCATGGAGTCCTATGCAGCATGCAGAGGTGCAGTGGCATAACTATCAGGAGCAGGTTGCAGAGCGGCAGACTCTACTCTCTGAGATGAAGTCACAACTTGGCTATGGTGGTGCGATACACAACTTTAAAAACTATGTGCTGCGTGGCCAGCTGAAGTATGCAGAGCGGTTCCGCGGCAATTATCAAAAGCTACTGAAACTTTTGGACCAGTACGCCGCCCTTGCTTCAGTCTCATCAGAGGAGCAGCAAGCGCTGTCGAAAATACGTAGTGTCGCTGACAGCTATGCCGGAATGATCGACCAAGTGGTGAGCATGAGTACCGCTGGAGAGTCGCCAACTGCAATCGATGGCGTGGTCAAGATCAATGACCAGCCTGCGCTTGAGGGCCTTGAGACGCTGAAGATGGAGTACGCCCGCTTGACGTCTGCTCAGACAGCCGAGCTTGAAAGCACCATAGGTTTCGGAAAGAGCGTGTCAGCTCTGATGCCGCCGGTTGGTTTCGTCATGCTCTTTGTTATCTTCTTCCTGGTTCTGAAACGTGCTGTTTTGAATCCCATAGAGGCTTCACTTGGGTATTTTCGCCGAATCGCTGAAGGGCACTTTTCTGATGACATTGAGTTACGTCGTGGGGATGAGATTGGTGATCTCTATCGCGGCATCAAAATTATGCAGACGAAGGTAGGATTTGACGTTAACGATGCCAGGGAGAGGGCGGAATCAGTGGCCCGCATCAAGACTGCACTAGATAACGTCTCAAGCTGCGTAATGATGGCAGATAATGAACGTAATATCGTCTACATGAATAAGACCGTTCGATCTCTGTTTGAGGTGGCTGAAGCAGATATTCGTAGCCAGCTGCCTGAGTTTGATGCCAGTCAGTTGATGGGGACAAACATTGATCTGCTCTACAAGCATTCTGATCGCCAGGCAAAAATGCTAGAAGGCCTCACAAAAACTTATAGATCGGAGTTGAGGATTGGCGGTCGAACCATGGGCATTATCGCCAATCCGGTGCTTACGGAGGATGGCCGGCGTCTGGGTACTGCAGTGGAATGGAGTGACCGGACCAGTGAAGTGGCTGTCGAGGATGAGCTGGAGAATATCGTGGCAGCAGCGCTCCACGGTGACCTGAGCAGGCGGGTCAGCCTGGAAGGAAAAACTGGTTTCTTTAGTCATCTTGCAAAAGGGATCAATGCTCTGATCGATCAGATGAGTCGCGTTTTTGATGATGTTGCTAGCACGATGAAGCGAGTCAAAGAAGGGGATCTGAGCGAAGGGATCACGCATGAATATTCAGGAACCTTTGGCGAAATTAAGGAGGCGGTGAACGAATCTACATTTAATCTCAACAGAATGATCGCTCAATTGAGAGAGGCAACGGACAGCATGATCGGTGCGGCGGGCGAGATATCTTCGGGCAATAGTAATCTGTCTGCCCGTACCGAACAGCAGGCGAGCAGTCTTCAGGAGACTGCCGCAAGTATGGAGGAGTTGACATCAACGGTTAGAAACAATGCGGACAATGCGCAACAGGCTAATCAGTTGGCGATGAGGGCGAGAAGCTCTGCAGAGCGCGGTGGAGCGGTCGTACAAAATGCGATTCATGCCATGGATGAAATTAACCAGTCAAGTAACAAGATCTCGGAGATCATCGGTGTTATCGACGAGATTGCATTTCAAACCAATCTTCTTGCGTTGAACGCCTCTGTCGAGGCGGCTCGGGCCGGAGAGCAGGGGCGTGGTTTTGCAGTGGTTGCTACAGAGGTAAGAAATCTTGCCGGTAGAAGCGCAACTGCTGCGAAGGAGATAAAAAATCTGATCAAAGACAGTGCTGCGAAGGTTGAAAGTGGAGCAAGCCTGGTAAATGAATCGGGTTCCACTCTGGAAGAGATTGTTTCAGAAGTTAAAAAGGTTGGAGATATCGTTTCTGAAATTGCAGCGGCAAGTCTCGAACAATCGGAAGGTATTGAACAGGTCAACCAGGCTGTCACCAATATGGATGAGTTGACTCAGCAGAATGCAGCGTTGGCGGAGCAGACTTCTTCGACAGCGGTCGCTATGAGTGAAAAGGCGCAGGATATGGAAAGGTTGATACGGTTTTTCAACCTGGAGAACAAGCATAGTGGTGGAGCTTGCGAAGCAAGAGAGGAAGATAGCTTCGATTTTCATGCTGCTCGCGCTGCACATCTCTCATGGAAGATGCGGTTGCGTGACTTTTTGGATGGTAAGAAGTCGATGCATAACGAAGAGGCAGTGTCTCATCGTGATTGTGCACTTGGAAAGTGGCTCTATGGTTTTGCTATGGATGAGTATGGGTATATCGAAGAGATGCAGGTGATGGAGAAGCTGCATGAGAAGATGCACTCCGTTATCAAAGATGTGGTCTCTCTTCGGAACGCTGGAGATGATGAAAATGCAGAGGCTGCGTTTGCAGAGGTTGGCCCGCTTTCAGATGAGATCATCCATCTGCTAAAGCGGGTAGAAGCGATGGTGGAAGAGTAATCCTTGTTGTATGACAGAGAGTGGCAATGAGGTTTAAAAATGGTTGCTGATATGAAGGTAGGTAGTGAGGCTGGTTCAACTGAGGTGGCGCAGTCGGTGAGTGGCCAGTATCTGAGTTTTACTCTTGGTGGTGAGCACTACGGTGTGGATATCCTTCGTGTGCAAGAGATCAAGGGATGGGAAGAGGTGAGGGCTTTGCCTGACACCCCGGAGTATGTGAAGGGAGTGCTCGACCTGCGTGGCGCCATTGTTCCGATCATTGATCTTCGGGCGCGCTTTAAGCTTGAAAAAATCGAGTATACGCCGACAACGGTGATCATAGTGCTTTCTATTGAGCAGGGCGAGGGAAGCAACATAGTCGGGGTTGTGGTGGATGGTGTCTCAGATGTGCTTGATATAAGTGACAGTTTGACGAGATCTGCGCCTGATTTGGGGGCTCATATTAACACCCGGTTTATTACAGGGATGGTGTCAGAGGGCGAGCGAATGGTCGTCCTTCTGGATGTGGATAAGCTGTTTTCCCCTGATGATCTAGGGGTGTTAGGCGCCTCTGGATGAATCTTGGCGAGCAGAATTATGAGGTCAAGTTTCCCGATGCAAGGCGGAGATCGCAGGTAATAAGTGGTCTATTGCCTAGATTTCAAACGCAGCAGCGGGAAATATGGACCGCAAGGTTGTCGTCTGTGATTTGTTCAGAGCTCCTTAGAAAACGTCGACTGATCTGAGGTAAATAAAAGCATGCGCCGTATTGCGGTAATCAACCAGAAAGGGGGAGTGGGTAAGACAACCATTACTACCAATCTTGGGCATGCACTGGCCTTGAAAGGATATCGAGTTACGGTTATCGATCTTGATCCACAAGGCCAGCTCGCAGCCAGTCTAGGGATGTTTCGGCCACCTGTGGAGGGTGTGGATCAGGTTCTGTTAAACGGGGCAGAACTGGAATCTGCAGTGATAAATACACGTGATTTATTGCAGTTGGTGTCGGCGGGTAACAACCTACAGCAGGTGGAAGAGTTGAGGGGGGGGGAGCCGCCCGGGCAAGTATTCTTAAGAATGCGCTGGAAGGTCAGTTCAGTGATCAAGACTTTATCCTGTTCGACTGTCCACCATCGGCGGGAATTCTTGTCTCGAATGCCATGTTTGCTGCTGATGAGGTTCTGATCCCGGTTAGTGGTGATTACCTCTCTCTCAGCGGTCTGGCCAAGATGATGATGACGCTGAAACGGTTTGAGCCATATCTTGAAAAGCCCCACGAAAAATGGATTGAGATGAGTCGTGTCTATCCTCGCAGGCGGCTATTTAGGGAGGTGTGCGACAAACTGCTTGGCCATTTTCCCGGACAGGTGTTGGCAAACCCCATAAAGGAAGCCGCAGTGATGGCAGAGTGCCCTGGAGTCGGGCGAACCATATTCGAATATCGCCGATCAAGCCAGTCAGCAAAAGAGTTCGAGGCTCTGGCAACCGATCTTCTTGAAAGGAGGACGATGTGAGTACTTCCAAAAAAAGGCCCCAGGTGTCGGTGATGAGTCATGATCCGCTTGCTAATTTCGATGAACTGGATGCCAAAAATGTACCAGTTGATGTTGCTGGGGGGGCAGTAGCTGATTTTGTACCAGAGATTGGGGCCGGCACAGAACAACAGGTGGCGTCGGTGGATTCTGATGCGCAGGAGGTCGATTGTGATGAAAACGAGGCCTCCCTCAATGAGGCACATGGGACAACAGATGATGATCTGACTGTGGCTGCGCCTAATCAAGAGGATGATGAGATGGGCGGAATCAATCTTGGAGATAGTCTGACAATACAGGAAGTAAGCAATCTGCACGATACAGTGAAGTCTGCACTTTCGACAGGCGGCACTCTCACCTTTCACGGAGGAAGTGTGGAGCGGATTGATGGCGCAGGCATTCAGTTGCTATGTGCGATATTCAAAGAAGCAAACTCGCAACACTTGAAAATTTCTTGGGGGAGTGCATCAGAAGTTCTTGTCAATGCTGTCAAGTTGGTGGGGGTGGCCCAAGCCATTGAGTTGGCGGGTAAGTCGGAATGAGTGGCAAGGGGGAGATGGGGATGTCAATGCACAACAATCTGCCTTCAACTGCGACCCAGCCTGATCTTGACTGGAGTCAGGTTCGTGAAACCGTTCGGATGTTGAACCTGGCAGTGGCACAGATTGAGGTGGCCATGAGAGAGGGAGATGACTCAGTAGAGACTCTTACAAATTCATTTACCTCTATGATTGAAAGTTCCAGCTCAATTGTCCAGGCAGTTGAGCGATTGCAGAACACAGGAAAGGATGAGGGGCTAATTGCAGAAGTGGAAAAGGAAAGCAGTCTGATCTCTGAGAAGATGCAGGCTGGTGTTATTGCATTCCAATTTTACGACAAGCTATCACAGCGATTGGCACATGTGAGTCATGCGTTGGCGGCCCTTTCTGAGTTGGTTGAGGACGGAAGTAGAATATTCAACCCAAATGAGTGGATTGGGCTGCAGACAAAAATACGCTCCAAGTACAGTATGCGTGAAGAACAGGCAATGTTTGATTCTTTGCTTGAAGGGAAAACTGTTGATGAGGTGCTGGCTAATGGCGTTGGGATAACGCATGAGCCTGATAATGATATTGAGCTTTTTTGATCGGCGGGCAGGCTGCCAAACGGCGGTTTTTTAAGGCTAGTGCAAGTTTGCCGTAAACAATGGTGCAGTGTATGGAGGTTGTGTCGAGTATGGTGGAGCGAGAATTTGTTTTTTCTCAGCAGAACTTCGATTTTCTGCGCTCTATATCGAACAAGAAGACGGGCATTGTTGTTACCGACGACAAGTTCAATATGTTCTATGCGCGCCTCTCACGAAGGTTGCGTAAGTTGGGATTGGCGGATTTTGATTCTTACTGTGATCTGATTCGAAACGATCCGAATGGTGAAGAAATGATCGAGTTGGTTAATGCGGTAACAACCAACTTGACCTCATTCTTCCGTGAAAATCACCATTTCGAATACCTCTCTAAAACTATTGTCCCAGAAATGGTGAAGAATAAGCCTGCCGAACGGAAGATCCGCATTTGGTCGGCAGGTTGCTCAACTGGTGAAGAGCCTTATTCCCTTGGAATAACTCTCCATGAGGCTCTCGCTCCTCATGTTGGATGGAATGCGGAGATATTGGCAACCGATATCGATTCCAACGTCCTTGCGAAAGCAGCATCTGGTGTCTATTCCGGTGAGCGTGTTGATGGTCTTGATTCAAGGCGACTGCAGAAATGGTTCATGCGAGGGAAGGGGGCTAATAGTGGGATGGTGCGACTTAAGCCGGAAATCATGGGATTAATCCGCTTTGGTCAGTTAAATCTGATGGAGGATTGGCGGCTGGAACAGCCGCAGGATGTGATCTTTTGTAGGAACGTGATTATCTATTTTGACAAGGTATCAAAAACCAAATTGGTTGAGCGGTTTGCGGACAACATCAAAGAGGGAGGTTATCTGTTTATTGGGCATTCTGAGTCATTGTTTAAGTTAACCGATCGTTTCGAGTTAATTGGCAAGACCATATACAGAAAAATCAGGTAGAACTAAAATGTCGCGTCACCAATTAGGCAAGCCACTTCCTGGCTTTGAACGGATCAACCGCTACTGGGACAGGCAACATTCCACTGCTGCGGCAAAGATTCTGCCTGGCGAATACTATGTTACAAAGCAAGATGAAATTATTACTACAGTTCTTGGCTCGTGTGTGTCAGCGTGTGTTTGGGATCAAGTCTTTGGTATTGGCGGAATGAATCACTTCATGCTGCCTCTTAGTGAGAGCGGAAACTGGGGAGGAGGGGCAATTATCAGTGGAGCTACCCGCTACGGAAACTATGCAATGGAGCACATGATCAATGACATACTTAAACATGGAGGGCACCGGCCAAACCTTGCGGTAAAGATATTTGGTGGAGGGAAAATCATCAGCAACATATCGAATGTGGGTGGAAATAATGTCGATTTTGTGAAGTCATACATTCAGGAGGAAGGGCTGAAACTGATGAGCGAGGATGTGGGAGATATATATCCTAGAAAAGTTGTGTTTTTTCCTGCGAGTGGGCGGGTTAGAGTGAAAAAACTTAAACGCATGCACAACGATACAATTGTTCAGCGAGAAAAAGTATATCAGCACGATATCGAACAAGAGCCGCTGGAAGGGGCGGTAGAGCTTTTTTGATGTCGATTGGTAGGTTGTTGGCTGGGGATCCTGAATAGATAGAAGAGGATGGCATGATCAAAGTTTTAGTGGTGGATGACTCTGCTTTGGTGCGGCAACTCCTAACATCGATTCTCGACGCCGATCCTGGTATTCAAATTGTTGGCACCGCAGTTGACCCATACCAGGCGAGAGAGAAAATAAAAAAATTGTCACCTGATGTTTTGACGCTGGACATTGAGATGCCGCGTATGGATGGAGTGACATTTTTGGGGAATCTGATGCGACTACGCCCAATGCCAGTAGTAATGGTTTCCACGCTTACAGAACAGGGTGCCGATGTGACGCTGCAGGCGCTTGAGATGGGGGCGGTTGATTTTGTCTCTAAACCCAAGCTGGATGTTGCACAGCAGCTGCCTGATTATGCGGAAGAAATAATTTTGAAGGTAAAAACTGCAGCGCGGGCAAAAGTGCAGGTGCTGGAAAGGCGGGTTGCAAAAGCACCGCTGACTGCTTCGGATAAGCTGTCAGCAGATGCGGTTCTTGCCAGGAGTGGAGGGAAAAGCCACTTCAGGACAACAGACAGGATTATCGGGATCGGTTCCTCGACGGGAGGAACAGAGGCAATCAAGGATGTTTTAAGGGATCTTCCGCCAGACCTTCCTGGCATAGTCATTTCACAGCATATTCCAGAAGCGTTTAGTGCCGCATTCGCCAGTCGCGTCAATGGCATTACCCAACTTACTGTTTGCGAGGCTCAGAATGGACAGCAGATTCTGCCCGGACATGTCTATATTTCTCCTGGTAATCGCCATCTTTTAGTGCGACGCGATGGGGCGAGGTACATATGCAGCTTGAATGATGGTCCTCCGGTGAACAGGCACAAGCCGTCGGTAGATGTGATGTTCCGCTCCCTAGCGCAAAATGCAGGCCCAAATGCAATTGCAGTAATGCTAACAGGAATGGGTGATGATGGGGCTGAAGGCATGGGAGAGATGCGGCAGGCCGGTGCACCGACCATAGCGCAAGATGAGAAGAGCAGCGTGGTCTGGGGAATGCCTGGAGAAGCGGTCAAGCGTGGCTATGTGGAGGCAGTTCTTCCATTGCAAAAGATCGGAATGCGCCTCACTGAACTATGCAAACAATAGTTCAAGGTGCCCGGACCTGCGGGCATGAGATGCATCGCTCTCAAGATTCATACCAAAGCGCCGATAATGAGTGAGGCAGACCTAATACTCTAGCAGCAGAGCGGATCAATTTGGCGGTATAGATGGCCAACTATTTTGCAAAACCCTGGCACCCTTGGGTGTTTTCTAGCCTATTTGTATTGGCCGCTTGGCCAATGGGGGTGAGCTGGGTTGGTGTCCTGATGCTGGCAGTGCTGACTCTCATTTGGGGGCTGCTCGATTACCGAAATCGTAAAAAACTGACGCAAGGAGAACAAAGCATTCGTGCCCTTGCTGGTGGCGGTGAATTAATCGGCGAGATGGGTGCCTTGTCGCGGGAAATTAAACTTGGAGTTAGTGAGCAGGTTGCCAAGCTGCGAAGTGAGCAGGCCCAGATTCAGACCTTGATCAATGATGCGGTCCAAACACTGCAAGAGAGTTTTAACGGGATAAATGGACAATCACAGGCGCAGTTGGAACTGGTAATGGGTCTGATAGAGAGTGTGTCAGACGGTATTGAGAGCGAAGGTAACAAAAAGATCACATTTGCTGACTTTGCCAGTGAGACGGACAAAGTTCTGCGTTTTTTTGTCGAGCACGTTGTCACGATTAGCCACAATACCATGATGTTGGTGGAGCGTGTTGAGGATATGTCCAAGGAGATGGAGCATGCGGATTCATTGCTGACGGATGTTAAGGTGATCGCCGATCAAACCAATCTATTGGCGCTGAATGCAGCTATTGAGGCTGCTCGGGCGGGTGAGGCAGGTCGGGGGTTTGCTGTTGTTGCTGATGAAGTGCGTAAGCTCTCGCAGAGATCAAACCGCTTCAACGATCAGATCAGGAACGTAATAGGTACCTCTAAGGAAAATATTCAGGAGGCTAGGGACTCAGCTGCAACCCTGGCTTCAAAAGATATGGGCTTTGCAATTCACTCAAAAGCACGTGTTGATGAAATGATGCGGCAGGTTGCAGAAGTGAATGAAGTCATTGCGGATAATTTGGCTAAAGTTTCATCAATGTCCTCTGAGATTCATAACCAGGTTGGTTCGGCTGTGCGGTCATTGCAGTTTGAGGATATCGTGCGCCAGCTTTCCGGTTATAGTGAAGAACATTTTTCAAAAATTGAGGATATATTTGAGTCAATGCAGACCGAGATCAATAGGATGGTGAGTGCCCCGGAAACGACTCCGAAGGAACTTGCCATCAGTATCCGTACGGTCCGCGAATCGCTCAAACAGCAGTTTGCTGATATGGCCACCCATAAGCCGGTGGATCAGGAGAGTATGAGTGAGGGTGATGTGGAGCTTTTTTAGCGGCGGCGTATGTGGGGATTAAGAGAATGAGTCTATCGAGCACTACATACGATGCTGGAAGTGGCATCAGAATCACTGTCACTGGGCGCTTTGACTTTTCCTGTCATCAGGAGTTTCGTGCGGCTTATGGCAAAAATGATCCGTTAAAGAGCCACTACACGATTGATCTGTCTGGAGCAGATTACATAGATAGTTCTGCGCTGGGAATGTTGTTGGTGCTACGTGAGCGCTCTGGTGGTGATAACTCAAATATCCGAATCATAGGTTTTAATCAGTCAGTTGGTGAGATATTGCGAATAGCTGGGTTTGGCCACCTTTTTCAGATGGATCCACAGGCCAAGTAGTAAATTGAACGTAGATTGTGAGGCAAATATGTCGGTAACTACATCAAAGTCATCAGATGGCACGAGTGTGACGATAAAGATATCCGGACGGTTTGACTTCTCCAAACACCAGGATTTTATTAATGCCTACAAGGCCTACCCAAAGGGCGAGATGGGCTTTGTGGTGGACTTGGCTGAGGCTGAGTATATGGATAGTTCCGCGATGGGGATGCTGTTGCAGTTGCGTGAGCACAGCTCAAAGGTGAAGGATAGCGTGGTGCTTGCCAACGGAAATGACGCGATCAATGAGATCTTGAAGATTGCCAACTTCGGCAAGCTTTTTCTGATCAAATAGCGTCGAAGCAGGAGATAGTGCGGGGAACCTCGCGCCCTGCTGGAAAGTCCGGCCTCATTTCCGGTATGCTTTGTGCCTTTTGAGGCTCCGGAATATGGGTTTTAAATGCGGTATCGTTGGGCTCCCCAATGTGGGTAAGTCGACGCTCTTCAACGCTCTGACAAAGGCCACTATTGCGGCCGAAAATTATCCTTTTTGTACTATCGATCCCAACGTGGGAGTGGTCCCCTTACCAGATCCGCGCCTTGATGCAATCGCCGGGATCGTTAATCCTCAGGCAGTGCTTCCGACTACCATGCAGTTTGTCGATATTGCCGGACTGGTTGAAGGCGCTTCCAAAGGTGAAGGGCTCGGGAATAAGTTTCTTGCCAATATTCGTGAGACAGACGCGGTTGCGCAGGTGGTGCGCTGTTTCGAGAACGATGACGTGGTGCATGTGGCGGGTAAGATCGATCCACTTGCCGATGTTCAGGTGATCAACAATGAGTTGGCGCTGGCTGATCTGGAGTCCGTGGAAAAGGCGCTGGACAAGACGATTCGCCAGGCGAAGACTGGTGACAAGAAGGTGCTTGCCCGCAAGGCCTTGTTGGAGCGCATATGTGATCATCTGTATGACGGTAAATCAGTGCGTTCTATGGCGCTCAGCGATGATGAATTACAGGAGATTCGGGAACTATTCCTGCTGACCGTAAAGCCCATCCTCTATATTGCAAACGTTGCGGAAGATGGCTTTGAAGACAACCCGCATCTGGATGCGTTGAATACGCTTGCCTCTGCAGAGGGGGCTGAAGTGGTTTCTGTGTGTGCCGCCATTGAAGCTGAGATTGTGGAGCTTGAAGAGGATGAGAGGGAAGAGTTCCTCTCCGATTTGGGATTGGATGAGCCGGGTCTGAACCGCGTTGTTCGGGCGGGTTACCAGTTGCTGGGGCTCGAGACATACTTCACTGCCGGTGAAAAAGAGGTTCGAGCCTGGACGATCCCAGCCAATGCATCCGCACCCCAGGCTGCCGGGGTCATCCACACAGATTTTGAGCGGGGTTTTATACGTGCCGAGGTGATCAGCTACGATGATTTTGTCAAATTTAGAGGCGAGCAGGGCGCACGTGAGGCGGGAAAACTCCGTTCAGAAGGCAAGGATTATCAGGTCAAAGACGGTGACATAATCCATTTCCGGTTCAATGTTTGATAATTGGGGCGGGGGAACCGTTTAGCTGACGTAAGTTAGACTAGGGGAGCGCTGATTAAGTCTGGTTAGATTTGGGCTGAGATAAAATTGTACCAATTGGTTTCGAAATGAGCAGAAATGACCACTCTATTGTTGTGATCTTCGGGATTAATTGGGGTGATATTAGTTGGCGTAAAGCAATCACGACTTATTCAGTGGTTCCCTAAAGTCGCCGGGTTTTGCCTATCGCGGCTCTGGCTTGGCCGCTACGGGCCATTCTGCCTTTATGCGGCTAAGCCTCCATGTGCAGGTTCTGGGACGCTTGTGCTTGCTGCTACGCCGCCATCCTTGGGCGGTGCTCATTGGGCCAGCCTGCGGTTGTCCGAATCTACTTCCGGCAGATTTGTTACACAAGTTGTAGCCATAGTGACAACTTTGATCGGCGTATCTCTGCGCCTTACCCCTTCGGAGCTTGCGCGAAACATTGCTTCCTGCGATTTTTTCGTTCCAGAGCAACGTCCAGTCATATCTGCCTGGCGCCAGATTTCGCGATCTACCATCAACCAGGCTGGTTTATAGCTGACTGTTGCAGGGCATCTGTGCGCAGAGTTGGTCGAGCCACTGGAGGTTGAATCTTTTACGTAGCCGGCAGGGGAGGCAACGGTTGACCTCGTCAAGCAGCGAGATGGCGGCACCGACCACGATCAATAACCAGAAGACCTGGTTAAACCAGGTGTGATTGATAATCCCGTCCAGACCGTAGGTGAAATAACCGACCAAGCCGAACACCATGGCTGCAATCAGACCAAAAAGGATGGGTAGCATGGTTTTCTCCTCAAATAATGTACTAATAAGTATATTAGTAGATAATGAATTTTAGCTAAACAGTAAGAGTGCAATTTGCGGTTTTGGTTCCCGAAGAGTGTGATCGCCTCCTCGAAAGGGTGTTAGGGTTGAACCTGCTTTGTTGATTGAGATTGGATTCGGCTGGCACCAATGCATCTGCTCCTGTTGACTCTGCTGCTGATCGCCCTTGTTTACCTTCCTCAGTGGTGGGTTCAAAGTATCTTGAATCACTACAATCGGGAATCGGAGCCCTTCCCCGGTAATGGCGGGGAGTTGGCGCAGCATCTGCTCAAGCGCTTCGAAGTGCACGGCGTGAAGGTGGAGGTGACCGACCAGGGGGATCACTACGACCCCGTGCAGCGGGTGGTCAGGCTGACCGGGGATAAGCTGGATGGGCGCACTCTCACGGCGATCGCCACCGCTGCCCATGAGGTGGGCCATGCGATCCAGCACGCCAGCGATTATCCGCCTTTTCGCTGGCGCGAGCGACTGGTGCGTTTTGCACTGATAAGTGAGCAGATCGGCTCGTTTCTGCTGTTTAGTGTGCCTCTGATCGCCGCAGTCACCCGTCTGCCTGCCGTCGGAGCCCTAATGCTGTTGGCGGCGCTCGCGACTATCGGTGTCGGGGTTGTTGTGCAGCTGGTGACCCTGCCGGTGGAGTGGGACGCGAGCTTCGGTAAGGCGTTGCCGATCCTCACCAAGGGCGGCTACATCAACCCTAAGCAGGAACTGGCGGTGCGGCGTATCCTCAGGGCCTGTGCCATGAGCTATGTGGCCGCCTCTTTAGCGGGTCTGCTTAACTTCTGGCGCTGGATGCGGATTTTGAGGCGATAAAACTAGTCAGTGATTGTATGGATTATTTGGATCTGACGGCACATCTTCGAGGGTATTCCCATGCATCTTGAGCTGTTGTTGATGCGCCATGGCAAATCAGATTGGAGCCGGGCTGTTGATGACTTCAGGCGACCACTGAAAAAGCGGGGCCGGCGAGGTGCACAGCGCATCGGTGCCTGGCTGTGGCAGCAGGGACTGCGTCCAGATCATATTGTCAGTTCACCAGCGGAGCGTGCCAGTGCCACGGCACGACTGACATGCGAGGCGGTGGGCTTGCCGGTTGAGCGGATCGTCTACGATGAGCGAATCTATGAGGCGGGCATTAACGCTCTGTTACAGGTGCTGGCCGATACTCCCGCCAAGACTGAGCGAGTGTTGCTGGTGGGCCACAATCCTGGCCTTGAGAATCTGCTGATCTATCTGGCAGATCAGCCGGTTGTGTTGCCGGAGGATGCCAACCTGATGCCGACAGCGACCCTGGCGCGATTCAGGCTGGCTGGCGACTGGCAATCACTGAGTGCTGGCGCTGGCCGGTTGCTCTCAATCACCCGTGGCCGAAATCTCCCCGACTGATCGATCTGGGGGAGAAAACACCACTGGGCGGCGGTCTTGGAGATGCCAGCCTGTATGAGGGGTGACCGGCGTCACGGAATGGCAGGTCCGCCAGATTGCTGTTTCACACCAGACACCATGAATGGATAAACTCGGTTTCCTTACTTTCCGCACGACTCACTACCCAATGGAGATGAATTGATGAAGCGCCTCAGCATCGATGCTACTGCTGCCCTGGTCCTGGGGGCGCTGCTTCTGTTGGTTAATCTGATCGGGCTATTCAGAACGATGGAGGAGCCGGATCTGCTGCTCGATAATCGCGCCACTTTCAAAGGTGACAAACAGCTGATACTGGCTGAGATGCTGCCACAGGCCGATCGCAAACCCGGTGAGGATATCGAAACCTATTTCAAGCGCCTGAACCAACTGGTGAATGGTTCTATCGCCCACCTCTGGCACAGCGATGATGCCAAATACAGATACCATGGCCATGTGCCGCCTTGGGAAAACTATATCTTGTGGACGCTGGGATACCTCTGGAGTGAGCGGGTCGGTCAATATGAGTTTTTCGACTGGCGCAAGGCGGTGGAGCGAGGGATCGGGCTCTGCTCTCAGCATGCTCTGGTGATTAGCGGTATTCTGGAAGAGAACGGCATCGAGTCAAGCATTGTTGGACTGGAAGAGCATGTAGTGGCGACCGCTAAGACCACCAACGGCGACTGGTGGATCCTCGATCCTGACTACGGGGTTGTCATCCCGCATGATCTGCGAACTCTGGAACAGCAGCCTGAACTGGTCAGTGAATACTACGCGCCATCGATCCTCAACTGTAGCCCTCCCCTGAAGACCAAGACCTGTCAGGATGTGGCCTACATGGCGGGGATCTACCAGTCCACCGAGAATAACCATATCTACCCCAGCGGCCACACCGGCTATTCCTGGAAGTGGTATCTCATCGAGAAGGCTGCCTATCTGCTCAAATGGGCGATACCTCTGTTGTTATTTGGTTATGCCCTATTCAGATTCCGGCAGCGCCGTCGCTTGAGCTAGTGCTCTATTCCATCGGAATTGAGGCTTGCTCAGGTAATTATTGCGGTTTTTTTTTCACTCCTCTCTAATAGCGGCCTGAATCCAGGCGGCGCTTTGTTGCGTATTTCCTGTGATATGTCGTGCCGGTCGTGGTTGGGCGCGGCTCCAGCTTTTTCACTTGTGAACCGGAACTGCCATGTTGAATACGGCCCATCTACTTCAGCCCACCACATTTCCCGCCATCGAGCGTGGTGAGTTGAAGACCTTGCAGGTCAATCTGGGCCTGCGTTGCAACCTCTCCTGCCAGCATTGCCATGTCAATGCCGGCCCCCAAAGGACCGAGCAGATGGAGCGGGGGGTGGTGGAGGATGTGTTACGGTTTCTCTCCCGCCAGCAGTTGCAGAGCCTGGATCTCACCGGCGGTGCCCCTGAACTCAACCCGAATTTTCGCTACTTGGTGGAAAAGGCCCGGGCGATGGGGGTGCATGTCATCGATCGCTGCAACCTGACCGTGCTCGAAGAGTCGGGTCAGGAGGGGTTGGCTGAGTTTCTGGCCGCCAACCGGGTCGAGGTGGTTGCCTCTCTGCCCTGTTATCTGCAGGAGAATGTCGATAGTCAGCGTGGCAAGGGGAGCTATGACGCCAGCATTCGCGGTCTGAAACAGCTCAATCAGCTGGGTTATGGCGACCCGGCAAGTGGGCTGTCACTCAACTTGGTCTACAATCCGCTTGGGCCGAGCCTGCCGCCGCCACAGGGCCCGCTGGAGGCGGACTATCGCAAGCAGTTGGCAGAGCGCTTCGGCATCAGCTTCAATCAACTCTTCACCATCACCAACATGCCGATCCGGCGCTTTGGTAGTTTGCTCCACTCCAAGGGCGAGTTTCACACTTATCTTGACCTGCTGCGTTCCTCATTTAGCCCAGACAACCTGCAAGAGCTGATGTGTCGTTCTCTGATCAGTGTCGATTGGCAGGGGCGGGTCTATGATTGCGACTTCAACCAGATGCTCGATATGCCGATCAGTGATGAGAATAGTCCTAGACCAACCCTCAGCACCCTGCTCGATACGGATCTGCGCGGCAGGCCGATCCAGATTGCCGAGCACTGCTACGGTTGCACCGCGGGGCAGGGCAGCAGTTGCGGCGGGGCACTCGACTGATGCTGCTGCCATAGTCTGCAGATCGATCAGCGCCAGTCAGAGTTGAAGATGCAGCCGGTTGGTGAAGCGATACTGATCTTTGCTAAGGCGCCGGTCGCCGGCGAGGTGAAGACCCGCCTGATCCCTGCGCTGGGTGCGGACGGTGCGCGCCAGCTCTACCAACAGCTGCTGGAGCGGCTGCTCGGGATGGTGTGTCGGGAGCTGTCGTGTGCGGTGGAGCTCTGGTGCACCCCAGACAGCACGCATCCGCTGTTCCAGCACTTTGCCAGCCTACCGGGGGTGACGCTCCACCGGCAGCAGGGAGAGGATCTCGGTGAGCGCATGGCATATGCTTGTGAGGAAGCGTTGAGGCGGCAGCAGCGGGTGATTTTGATCGGTGTCGATGCGCCGGCACTTACCCCGCAGCAGTTGACCGATACCTTCGGGCGGCTTGCATCAGGAGACGATGCGGTGCTCGGCCCGGCGGAGGACGGGGGGTATGTGCTGTTGGGATTGAAGCGGAGTGCCGAATGCCTGTTTCATGGCCTACCGTGGGGTGGTGATCAGGTGGCGCAGTTGACGCGGGCCTGTCTGGAGCGGCTGGGATGGCGCTGGAGCGAACTGCCGACCCTGTGGGATCTCGATCGGCCGGAGGAGCTGCCGCGCCTCAGGTCACTGGGCTTAGGATTCTCGACTGAATCGACCTGAAGTCTCAGGCTTTACCCAGTGAGTGCGAGTGGCTGTGGCTGCGGGACTCGCCGCTGGGGCCGTAGGACTTCTGGTTTTCGCCGATGCCGCGCAGGATATCGAGCCCCTGTGCAGCCTGGCGCTGGCTGAGGGTGAGCAGCCCGCCGTTGATCCCGTTCTGCTTCTGACTGGCATCGACCTGCTCGAGAAACGCTTGCCACTGTTGTTGTAATAGCCCGGAGCCGTCCAGCTGCTCGATCAGCTTCCTGGTTTCTTCTCCATTGTTGTTCAGCCCCAACTCGCGGAGTAACCGGTTGTGCGCCTCAACGGCTTGGGCCACGTTGAGGATCTGCTGCTCCTTCTGCTGGTTGAGCGCCTCCAGTTGCTCTGCCGGGGCGGTGCTTTTCAGCAAGGCATACTCCTGCTTGAGAAGCGCCAGCAGTTGCTCGGTCGCTTCACTCTCCCGCTGCAGGATGCGGGAGAATCTTTCCCGGAGTTTGGGGTGATTATCCATGAGGAGGCCTTGGATCAGGCCAGGGCACGTTCCATCTCCAACAGATTTTCGGCTGAGTCATCCGGGTTTACCTTGTAGCTACCGGTGGCCAGGGAGCGCTGGGTGCTCTCCACGCGCTGGGCATCGACGACCGGCATCTTGGAGATCTTCTGCTCAAGCTGTTGAAGCTGCGAGGCGGAACTGGTCAGGCTGACGCTGTCGGCCTGGCGGCCAGGGGTGGCCCGGGTGGTTTCTGATGGTTGATTTGCACGATTGGCGGATGCGCTGTCAATGGTGCCCTGCAGCGCGCTGCTGGAAAGACTGCTGATCTCAATTGCCATCGATTTTCCTCTGAATACATTAATCCTAATGCTGTGTTCGGCTAAATCTCAGGATACTTTAGCACTCAGAAAAGGCATTGAGGAGGTTGCTTACTAACACCCTCCAGTAAAATCCTGGTGTCTGTATATCCTGCTTTCAATCTGCCCGCACTAGACTGGCGGATATCACCCGGGCCTGCAGCTTCCGCTTGGAGCTGAGGTTCTGCACCTTGATCAGATCGCCTGGATTGCCATTGGACAGCGCCTTGCCCTTCATCTGCACGCTGATGTCGCTGTTGCCTGCGATGATGGTGACCTGTTGTCCGCGGCGAATGGTTTTGTTGACGACCAGCAGGCTGGGCGTGACCGGTCTGTCGCGACGCAGCGTGCGCTTTAGGGTTCTGCCAGTCACCTCGGCGATGCTGTCGAAATGACCGCGCAGCAAATGGCTTGTCTCCTGTTCAACCAGCTTTACATCGTTTGGGCCGATGGCGGCGCCCCGAGCCAGATCCCGTTTTGCCACCACCACCTTGCCGATCACGCCGATCTCGGCTGAGACATAGAGGGTCCAGGGTTTCGGGCTTTCACATTTGATGCCGACCGTGGTTCGGCCCTGGCTGCGTGCGCCGGGCGGGGAGAAGCTCTGCAAAGGGGTCTCGCAACGGTTGAGTTTGAGGCGGTGGTCGAGGGGCAGCAGCTTGAGGGTGATCCGTTCCGGGCGGTCGGCGGTTTGCATCTTCAGATAGGCCTCTGCCGCCTGGATGATGGTGGCGTGGGGCTGGCTGGACCCCCCAGCCGGGGCGTTCGTGCTGATTAGAAGAAGGGTGAATAAGATTAACCCGGAGCAGAGGCTGCTGCGGGGCACGTATCGGTTGGCTGTGATCTGCATGGGAATTTGCCCTGATTTCTATTTCGGCTGCCATTAAGAGGTGCAAATTGTGTGCCGTTTGCCTGTTGGCGTGGGCGCCCCTGATTTTGGGGCAGATCTCTTACGCTGAATGTTCGTTCAATCGATCGGCCCCCGCTCAGGGGCGGCAACCCTTGCCGCCTGGCGGTGGATGTTTGCCGCAAATCTGCCTGGATCTGTCGCGGCTGAGCATCTCGTATCCCGCTGCAAACCTTGTGGTTGCTAGGTTGCGGCGCTGCATTGCGGTGTGTGGCATGTATTCTGCTGAAGAGAGGTGAGTTCTATCTCTTGGGAGCGCACCATGAATCTTGACGACGCCTTCGGCATCCATCCCCAGGCCCTGCTGCTGCGCGCGCGACGCAGTGAGCTAATCGCCAGCAACCTGGCGAACGCCGATACCCCTGGCTATAAGGCACGGGATTTCGACTTCCATAAGGTGCTGCAGCAGGCGCAGGGCGAGCCGGTGCGCCTGCGGACTACACATCCCAGCCACATCCAGGACGAGCAGGGTGTCGTGCCGCCGACACAGATGCTCTATCGCATCCCATCGCAGCCCTCCCTCGACGGCAATACGGTGGAGACCGAGCGGGAGCAGAGCACCTTCGCCTCCAACTCGCTGGAGTACCAGGCCAGCCTGCGTTTTCTCAACGGCAAGATCAGCAGCCTGCGCCAGGCCATAAAAGGTGAATAGCCATGTCGATGTTTAAGATCTTCGATACCGCGGCCAGTGGCATGAGTGCCCAGAGCCTGCGTCTTAACCTAGTGGCCAGCAACATGGCCAATGTCGATGCGGTGAGCAGCAGCATCGACGAGACTTACCGTGCCCGTCAGCCGGTGTTCCGCGCCATGGTTGATCAGTTCAACCCGGATGCGCCTGCCGTTGGCGTCAGCATGGTGGGGGTGATCGAGAGCCAGGCGCCGCTGATCCGGGAGTATGCGCCGGATCACCAGATGGCGGATGAAGCGGGCTACATCTTCCGCCCCAACGTCAATCCGGTGGAGGAAATGGCCAACATGATCTCTGCCTCCCGTTCCTACCAGGGCAATGTGGAGGTGGCCAGTGCCGCCAAGCAGCTGCTGATGGCAACCCTGCGTATGGGCCAGTAAGGAGAAGCTGATGGAAACTATACAGAGCAACGAAGAACTTTTTAGCAGCCTGGGATTTAGTGCCACCCCGCAGGAGCCGGTCGATCAGGGGCTGGAGATGGAGGATTTCATGAACCTGATGGTCACCGAGCTGACCCATCAGGATCCCTTCAAGCCGATGGAGAATACTGAGCTGGCGACGCAGATCTCCCAGTTCGCCGCAGTCTCCGGCATCGACGATCTAAACAAGTCATTTACTGGCCTTAGCTCCAGCATCACCTCCGATCAGGCGCTACAGGCCGCCAATTTGTTGGGGCGCCAGGTGCTGGTGCCGAGCAGTGCCGGCTGGTTTGGCAGTGGTGACACCCTGAAAGGCTCCATCGAGCTTCCCTCTAATGCCAGCAATGTCACCCTGCGCATCACCAACTCAAACGGTGCGCTGGTGCGGGAGCTGGAGCTGGGTAGCCATGAGGGTGGTGCGCTGGCTTTTAGTTGGGATGGCTACGATGACCAGGGCGATTTTGCCGGCTCCGGCCTCTATCAAGTCACAGCCCAGGCCACCGTCGATGGTGCAGAGATGGCCCCGGCAGTGCATGTGGCGGCTGAGGTGGAGAGCGTCAGTCTGGGCGGTAGTGGTGGGGTGCGCCTCAATCTGGTCGGCCTTGGACAGGTTTCGATGAACGATGTGAAAGAGATCTACTGAACCGATTAAATGAATCAGGAGAAATAAGATGGCATTTCGTATTGCACTCAGCGGACTGGCCGCAGCCACCACCGACCTGGAAGTGACCGGCAACAATATCGCCAACTCGAGCACCACCGGCTTCAAGGAGTCGCGTGCCGAGTTTGCCGACATCTTTGCCTCCTCTATCTCCGACGCCAGCAATGCCACGTCGGGACAGGGAGTACGCACCACCAAGGTGGCGCAGCAGTTCCGCCAGGGCAGTATCGAGTTCACCGCCAACAATCTTGATCTGGGCATCAATGGTGAGGGCTTTTTTACCATGGAACAGCCCAACGGTGATCGCAGCTATACCCGTGCGGGTGCCTTCAATGTGGATCGCAACGGCTATGTGGTGGACCATACTGGCTCACGCTTGCAGATATTCCCGCCGGTGGATGCCGACGGCACCAGCTTCAACACCGGCACAACAGTGGACCTCAATCTGCCGGTGGTCTCCGGCGCGCCGGGCGCCACCTCACAGGTGACTGCATCGCTCAACCTGGGGGCCGCGGAGGACGTGCCGACGGTAGCCTTCAATGCCGCCAGTTATCCACCAAACCCACTCAGCTAAAACCATTCCACCGCCACCACCATCTACGACTCCCTGGGCAGTGCTCACAGCATGAATATCTTCTACCGCAAGGTGGCAGATAATCAGTGGAACGCCTTCACTTATGTGGATGGTAACAATGTCACGGTGGGAGGCAATGCAGCGGCCGATATCCGCTTCAGTAGCAACGGCGCCCTGAGTACAGGGGCGGGTGATGTGACCAGCGGCGGGCTGGTGCCGCTGGATACCTTTACTCCCAGTGGTGGTGCGGCGCCGATTAGCGGGCTCAATTTCAACTACGTCAACACCACCCAGTTCGGCTCCAGTTTTGCGGTCAACGATCTGACCCAGGACGGTTTCACCTCCGGGCGCCTCAGCGGTGTCGACGTGGACAGCGAGGGAGTGGTGTTCGCCCGCTTCACCAACGGCCGCTCGGTGGGGCTGGGCAAGGTGGCGATGGCGCGTTTCAACAATAACCAGGGGCTGCGCCAGGTCGGTGACACCCGCTGGGTCGAGTCGTTTGCCTCTGGCGATGTGCAGCTCGGTGAGGCGGGTACCTCCAGCTTTGGCCTGATGCAGTCCGGGGCGCTGGAGAACTCTAACGTGGATCTCGCTGAGCAGCTGGTCAATCTGATCACCGCGCAGCGTAACTTCCAGGCCAATGCCCAGGTGATCACCACCGCTGACGCGGTCACCCAGTCGATCATCAACCTGCGCTGATAGGAGCTGAATTATGGACCGCATGCTTTATGTCGCGATGAGCGGGGCCAAAGAGACCCTGCTCGCCCAGGCGAACAACAACCACAATCTGGCCAACGTCAACACGCCAGGTTTTATGCAGGACCTCAACCAGTTCCGCAGCATGCCGGTGTTTGGCAGCGGCTATCCGACGCGAGTCTACGCGATGGACGAACGCCCCGACATCAGCTTCATCAAGGGCAGCCTACAGAGCACCGGCAACGATCTGGATCTGGCAGTGAAGGGAGCCGGCTTCATTGCGGTGCAGGCACCCGATGGCACAGAGGCCTACACACGTCGCGGTGACCTGAAGGTGGACGCCAATGGCATGCTCAGCAACGGCGAAGGTTTGCCGGTGATCGGCAATGGCGGGCCGATTTCCTTGCCGCCCCACGAGCAGATCGAGATCGGCAGTGACGGCACCATCACCATCTTGCCGCTGGGGGCCACCCCAGAAGCGCTGGCAGTGGTTGACCGCATCAAACTGGTCAACCCACCGATGCAGGAGATGATGAAGGGCGAGGATGGCCTGATGCGTATGAAAGATGGCGCTGAGGCCGAGGCAGATGCCGCTATGGAGCTGGTCTCAGGCGCGTTGGAGAGCAGCAATGTCAATATCGCCGACGCGTTGGTCAACATGATTGAACTGTCGCGACGCTTCGAGATGCAGGTGAAGATGATGAAAAATGCCCAGGAGCTCGACGCCGCCTCGGCCACTCTGCTGCGTCAGGCGTAATCTTGGCAGGTAAATTGCAACTTCTTTAGGCAGAGACAAACGATCGAATGCCCCAAGGGGCGGACAGGAGAAGATCATGTACCCGGCACTCCGGATAGCAAAAACCGGTCTTGATGCACAGCAGACCAACATGTCGGTGATCGCCCACAATCTGGCGAACGTCAACACTACCGGCTACAAGCGTGACCGGGCGGTGTTCAACGACCTGATCTATCAGAACCTGCGGCAGGTGGGAGCCCCGTCGAGTGAGAGCACAGAGCTTCCCTCTGGCCTGATGGTGGGCACCGGTGTGAAGGTGGTGGCGACCCAGAAGCAGCATAGCCAGGGCAACATTGTGCAGACTGGCAATAGTCTCGATGTGGCGATCCAGGGCAAGGGCTATTTCCAGGTCCTGCATCCCGACGGCAGCATCGTCTACTCTCGTGACGGCACTTACAGCCTCAGCGCAGACGGCGTGGTGGTGACCCCCAACGGCTATCAGCTGCAGCCGGCGATGACCGTACCCAATGACGCCACCAGCGTCACCATCGGTAGCGATGGCATCGTCTCGGTGCTGCAGGCGGGCAACACCGACCCGACCCAGATCGGCCAGATCGAGCTGGCCTACTTCGCCAATCCCCAGGGGCTGGAACCGATCGGCGATAACCTGTTTCGTGAGAGTGCCGCCAGTGGTGGGGTGAACACCGCGATCCCCGGCAGTGACAGCACCGGCACCCTGATGCAGGGGGCGCTGGAGAGCTCCAACGTCAACGTGGTGGAGGAACTGGTCAACATGATCGAGACCCAGCGCGCCTACGAGATGAACTCCAAGGCGATCTCCACTACCGATGAGATGCTCTCCTACATCAACAACCAGCTCTGATGAGGGAGGTGTGAAATGAGGCCTGCAATCGCCAGACTGAGCCTGATTAGCCTCACGCTGCTGCTGGCTGCCTGCCAGACTAGCGGCCCGGTGCGCGACATCAACTACGCGCCGGTGCGCCCGGTGACGCCGCCGCCGGCGCCTTCCGGCAACGGCTCAATCTATCAGGGCGGGCACGAAGTGAGTTGGTTTGAGGATATGCGCGCACGCCGGGTTGGGGATTTGCTCACCGTGATCCTCTCCGAGAGCACCTCCGCCAACAAGTCGGCGAAGAGCGGGACCAAGAAGTCCAACAGCAACACCATCGCCAACCCGACCATCTTCGGTTCCACTCCCCAGTTCAACACCCCGGGGCTGATCCCGCTGGCCAGTAACGACAATAATACCCTTGCCTTCTCTACCTCTGCGGCGAACGACTTCAAGGGTGAAGGTTCTGCCTCCCAGAGCAACGCCATCACCGGCAACATCACGGTCAGCGTGATCGAGGTGCTGCCCAACCGCAACCTGATGATCCGTGGCGAGAAGCGTATCGGCATCAACCAGGGCAACGAGTACATCCGTCTCTCCGGCATCGTGCGTTCCCAGGACATCAGCCCGGAGAACCAGGTGGAGTCGTCACGCATCGCTGATCCCACCATCATCTATGTGGGTGATGGCCAGCTTGCCGACAGCAACGCTATGGGCTGGTTGGCGAAGTTCTTTATCAGCCCAATCTTCCCCTTCTGAGTGGAGCAGTGCCATGACCCGACAGCGACTCAATAATCTGACCGCACTCCTGCTTCTGATGAGCCTGGTGGTGGTTGCGGCCCCGGTAGCGGCAGAACGCATCAAGGATCTGGCCTCGATCCAGGGGGTGCGTGGCAACCAGTTGATCGGCTATGGCCTGGTGGTGGGGCTCAACGGTACCGGCGATAAGGACACCGACTCTCCCTATACCCTGAACAGCCTGCGCAATATGTTGCACCAGTTCGGCGTGCAGATACCCGCTGGCACCAAGATCAAGCCGAAGAATGTCGCGGCGGTGATCGTGCATGGTGAGCTGCCACCCTTTAGCAAGGTGGGGCAGCGTATCAATGTCACCGTCTCCTCTCTGGGCAATGCCAAGAGTCTGCGTGGCGGCACCCTGTTGATGACTCCGTTGAAGGGCGCCGACGGTAACAACTACGCCATGGCCCAGGGCAACCTGGTGGTGGGCGGGCTCAGTGCCGAGGGCCAGGACGGCTCCAGGATCACCGTCAACATCCCTAGTGCCGGGCGTATCCCGAATGGCGCCACGGTGGAGCGTGAAGTGCCGAACAACTTCAACACTGGGCGCTATGTCACCCTCAACCTGCACGATGGCGACTTCACCACCGCGATGCGGTTGGCTGAGTCGGTCAACCTGACCCTTGGCCCGGGCACTGCCAAGCCGGTGGACTCCACCTCGATCCGTGTCAGTGCCCCCATCGATCCAGCGCAGAAGGTGAGCTTCATCGCCATGCTGGAGCAGCTCGAGGTGCAGCCCGGTACGGCACCGGCTCGGGTCATCATCAACTCGCGCACCGGCACGGTGGTGATCAACAGCCAGGTGCGGGTCTATCCGGCGGCAGTTTCCCACGGCAATCTGGTGGTGAGCATCAGCGAGAGTGCCGAGGTCTCCCAGCCCGGCGCCTTCTCTCCCGGTCAGACCACGGTGGTGCCGCAGAGCGATGTGGCGGTGGAGGAGCAGGGTGGCAATCACATGTTCCTGTTCAACCCCGGGGTGTCGCTGGATGAGGTGGTCAAGGCGGTCAACGAGGTGGGTGCCGCACCCAGTGATCTGGTGGCGATCCTCGAGGCACTGAAAGAGGCCGGCGCGCTGCGTGCTGAGCTGCTGGTGATCTGATGAACGCTCTGCCCGCCAGTGTCTATACCGATTTTCAGGGGCTGGCCGCGCTCAAGCATCAGGCGCGCCAGGATCAGGCAGGCTCCCTGGCCCAGGTGGCCCGGCAATTCGAATCGCTGTTCATGCAGATGATGCTGAAGCAGATGCGCCAGGCAAACCTGTCGGAGGGGTTGCTGGAGAGCAACAATACCCGCTTCTATCGTGATATGTACGATCAGCAGCTGGCGCTGCACCTCTCCGAGAGTGGCGGACTGGGCATCGGTGCGATGCTGCAACGCCAGCTTGGTGGGCAGGTAGATGAAACCAGCAAGCCGATTTCCGGGCTCGATAGCTATCGGGATCACCCGGCAGCGGTGATGCCAAGTGGGCTGCACGGTAAAAAGCTGAAGAGTGGCGGGGCGGAAGCCACTGTCTCGTCAGCACCGGCACCGGCAGCGTCGCTCGACACTCCTGAGGCGTTTGTTCGCAATCTCTGGTCCAGCGCTGAACAGACCGCTGCCGCAGTCGGGCTGGAACCTGAAGCGCTGCTCGCCCAGGCGGCGCTGGAGACCGGCTGGGGCCAGCATCTGATCCACACTGCCGATGGGCGCAGCAGCCACAATCTGTTCAACATTAAGGCCGATGCACGTTGGCAGGGGGAGCGGGTGTTCCGCGAGACCCTGGAGTATATCGACGGCGTAGCTGTGAAGCGGCGTGAAGCGTTTCGAGTCTACGACTCCTACCAGCAGAGCTTTCAGGACTATCTGGCCTTTCTCAGCGGCTCACCCCGTTATGCCGAGGCGATGCAGCAGAGTGGTGACAGTGCGGCCTATTTCAGCGCGCTGCAGCAGGCTGGTTACGCTACCGATCCGCACTACGCGAAGAAGGTGTTGCGGGTGATGGGTGGGGAAGAGATGCGTCAGGCCCTGGTCCCTATTCAGGGGCAGGGTAATAGGCCGATATAAGGTGGTGGGATGCTGATTTTGGTGACTGAGAGAGAAGAGGTGAAGACGTGGCTTCCATCCTGAACATTGGAGTCTCTGCGCTGAAGACCTATCAGCAGGCGCTCAACTCCACCGGCCACAACATCGCCAACGTCAACACTCCGGGTTACAGCCGACAGGTGATCAATCTGTCGAGCCGTGACCCGGAGCTGACCCCGGCGGGCTGGCTCGGCACCGGTGTCGAGCTGCATGGCATCAACCGCCAGTATGATGACTTCACCGCCAAGCGGGTGCGCGATGGCCGCTCCACGGTCGGCGAACTGGATGCCTTCTACAGTAATGCGCAGCGTCTCGATAGCATCCTCGCTGATCCGGCAGTAGGGTTGTCGCCGGCGCTCAATGACTTCTTTAATGCCATGCAGGAGTTGGCGGACGATCCCGCTTCGATCCCCTCGCGTCAGTTGCTCCTGGCGGAGAGCCGCTCGCTGGTGGAACGCATGCACGATCTCGATCAGCAGTTTGCGGATAGTCAGGCTCAGGTCAACCGACGCCTCGACGATGTGGTGCAGGAGATAGACCGGCTTGCCGAGTCGATCGCTAACGCTAACGATGCCGTGGTGAGCGCCCTCGGTCACGGCAGTCATCAGACCCCCAACGACCTGCTGGACCAGCGTGACGAGCTGATCAACGAGCTCTCTGACCTGGTTAACATCACCACGGTTGAGCAGTCGGATGGTGCGATGAATGTCTTTATTGGTCGCGGCCAGGTGTTGGTGGTGGGCAATGTGGCGTCGGATATCTCCACTGTTAGTTCCCCCGCCGATGCTTCGCAGCGGGATGTGATCTTCTCCAACGACTTCGGTGACACCAATATCAGCAGCGAACTGGATGGGGGCGAGCTGGGTGGGCTGCTGAGTTTTCGTCGTGAGATGCTCGACACCACCCGTAACCAGCTGGGCCTGGTGGCGCTCGGCATCTCGATGCAAATGAACCAGCAGCATCAGCTTGGCATCGACTTGGATGGCGACGTGGGCGGCGCGATTTTCTCCACGCCGGAGATCCAGGTGTTGGGTAACGCGAATAACAGTGGCGGTGCGGTGACTGCCAGCTACGGCACACTCTCTGATCTGACCGCGAGCGACTATAAGCTCGAATATGATGGTGGCAACAGCTACACTTTGCGGCGGCTCTCCGATAACACCACCACCAGCATCGATACCGGCGGAGCCTCTCCGTTTACCACCGCCGAGATCGATGGCTTCAGCCTGACCATCGACTCCAGTGGGGTGGCGCAGGGTGACTCCTTCCTGATTCGTCCCAGCCGCGGCGCGGCGGACAGCATGCAGCTGCTGATCGACGATGTGCGTGGCTTCGCCGCCGCTGGTCGTCTGCAGTCGGCGGTTGCCATCGACGCCAGTGGCAACCCGGTCAACAGTGGCACGGCAGTGATCAGCCAGCCGAGCATCAGCAGCGGCAGTGGGTTGCCACTGGCGGCCAACATGGTTTTCAGCTTCTCTGACGATGCGGATGGCGCCGGCAATTCGGGGTTTGTGATCAGCAACGGTCCGGCTCCACCCAACAACTACATCCTCTATGACCCGGCCACCGAGAGCGCCGGCAAATCCTTTCCCTCCAGCGCCAATCCGAGCCAGTTCGACAGTTTTGGCGGGCTCAGTTTTAGGATCTCCGGCACCCCGACGGTGGGTGACCAGCTGATCGTCCGAAACAACACCAATGCTGCCACCGGTGATAACCGCAACGCTTTGGCGCTGGCGGCGATGCAGTCCCAGGATCGTATGTTGAATCTGAGCGCCAGCTATTCTGAAGTCTATTCGCAGCTGGTGGCTGGGGTGGGTGCCTCGACCCGCCAGGCAGAGGCGAGCCTGGCCGCCCAGGAGGGGCTGCTGGAACGCAATCGGGCCTCACAGGAAGAGGTCTCCGGGGTCAACCTGGATGAGGAGGCGGCCAAACTGGTGCAGTTTCAGCAGGCATATCAGGCCTCAGCAGAGATGATCAAGGTGGCCAATTCATTGTTTGATACGCTGCTCTCAGCAGTGAGGTAATCTATGTCGCGGATGTCAACCAACCTGATTTTCGAGAATGGTCTCAACCGCATGCTTGAGACCCAGAGCAAACTGGTCAAGACGCAGCAACAGATCGCCACCGGACGGCGTGTGCTCTCCCCCCAGGACGACCCGGCCGCGGCTGCCTATATTCTTGGCCTGCGCAACACCATCTCCACCGTGGAGCAGTACCAGGACAATAGCGAGCGAGTGCGCGCCCGCCTGGAGCTGGAGGAGACCACCCTGCAAGGGGTTACTAACCTGTTGCCGCGTATCCAAGAGTTGGCGGTGCAGGGGCAGAACGATGCCCTCACCGCGGAGCAGCGCAACGCCATCGCCGAGGAGGTGCTGCTGTTGCGTGATCAGCTGTTCAGTCTGGCCAACACTCGTGACAGTAACGGTGAATACATCTTCGCCGGTTTCCAGGGGGGCTCTGAGCCCTTCGTCTCGGTCGGGGCCGGCAGCTACAGCTATCGAGGCGATATGGGGGAGCGCAGTCTGCAAATCTCCAATGGACGTTCGATCCAGGACCGCAACAACGGCTTCGATGTGTTTATGAATATCGACACCAGCACAGGCGCCAAGCGCAACCTGTTCGAGACTGTCGACCAGATCGCCGCCGGCATGCAGGCCAACAATCCCGATGCAGTGCTGATTGATGATATCCAGCGGGCGCAGGACCATCTGTTGCAGTTCAGGACCTCAGTGGGTGCCCGTCTCAACTCCACCTCCGAACAGTATGAGGTCAATGAAGACTTCCTGCTGACCATGCAGACTGCCAAGTCGGAGGCTGAGGATCTGGATATCACCGAGGCGGTGAGCCGCTACGAACGTCAACTGCAGGCGCTAAACGCGGCACAGCAATCGTTTATCAAACTGCAGGGGCTGTCGCTATTCAACTTCCTGTGAGTGGCCCTCTATCCTGACTGATCACTGGCGTTGCCAGGCGCTGCTGGCTATGCTTGCTGCAGCCTGGATTATGAGAAGCCTGTCACAGTTGAGGCTTCGCGGAAATTGAGCGAGTGGATGTTCTCCGATAAAAGCATATTGATCACCGGTGGCACCGGTTCCTTTGGCCAGTTCTGCGCGCGCACCCTGCTAGCGCGCTATCACCCCCGCAAGATAATCGTCTTCTCCCGCGATGAGCTGAAGCAGTTCGAGATGCAGCAGCTGCTGCATGCACCACAGATGCGCTACTTCATCGGCGATGTGCGGGATCTGCAGCGGTTGCGGCAGGCGATGCGCGGGGTCGATCTGGTGATTCACGCCGCCGCCCTGAAGCAGGTGCCGGCTGCCGAATACAACCCGATGGAGTGCATAAAGACTAATGTGCACGGCGCAGAGAACGTGATCCAGGCGGCGCTCGATAACAACGTCGACAGCGTGATTGCGCTCTCCACCGATAAGGCCGCCAGCCCGATCAACCTCTACGGCGCCTCCAAGCTTGCCTCCGACAAGCTCTTCGTCGCCGCCAACAACATCGCCGGCGGTCAGCCGACCCGCTTTGCGGTGGTGCGCTACGGTAACGTCGCCGGCTCGCGGGGTTCGGTGATCCCCTTCTTCCGTAAACTGATCGACGAAGGGGCGGCCGCGCTGCCGATCACCGATGCGCGCATGACCCGTTTCTGGATCACCCTGCAGCAGGGGGTCGATTTTGTGTTGAAGGGCTTCGCTCGTATGCAGGGGGGCGAGATCTTCGTGCCAAAGATCCCCTCAGCGAGGATCACCGATATAGCCCAAGCGATGGCGCCGCAGCTGCCGATGCAGATTATCGGTATCCGTCCCGGCGAAAAGCTGCATGAGGTGATGTGTCCGCGGGACTGTTCGCATCTGGTCTCGGAATTTGATGACCACTTCGTGATCGCGCCGACCATCCGTTTTACCCATCCGGTGGATTACGCCCACAACCCGCTGGGAGAGAGCGGACGCGAGGTAGGCTGCGAATTCGAATACAGCTCTGGCAGCAATCCGCACTTTCTCACAGTGGATGAGATCGTCGAGCTGATTGACTCCCTAACATGATCCCCTACGGCCACCAGAGCCTTGACGAGAGCGACATCGATGCGGTGGCCGATGTCCTGCGTAGTGACTGGCTCACCCAGGGGCCGATGGCGCCGCGCTTTGGTCGGGCGGTGGCCGACTACTGCGGCGCCGCCTACGGGGTGGCGATGAGCAGTGCCACCGCCGGGTTGCATCTGGCCTGCCTGGCGTTGGGGCTGGGGCCGGGGGAGCGGCTCTGGAGCTCGCCGATTAGCTTTGTTGCCTCGGCCAACTGTGGCCGCTACTGTGGCGCCGAGGTCGATTTTGTCGACGTGGAGCCGGCCAGCGGCAACCTCTCGATCGATGCGCTGGAGCGCAAGCTGGAGCTGGCGGAACAACAGGGGCGGTTGCCGAAGGTTCTGGTGACGGTCCACTTCGCCGGTCAGCCGGTGGATCTGGCCGGCATTGACAGGTTGCGGGTGCAGTATGGTTTCAAGCTGATCGAGGATGCGGCCCATGCCCTGGGGGCCGGTTTCGCGGATTCCAGGATCGGCGACTGCCACTATAGTGATGCCACGGTCTTCAGCTTCCATCCAGTGAAACCGATCACTAGCGGCGAGGGTGGCGTGCTCACCACTAACGATCCAGAACTGGCGACGCAGGTGGGGCGGTTGCTGAGCCACGGCATCAGCCGTGATCCGGCGTTGATGCAGGGGGAGTCGGACGGCCCCTGGTACTACCAGCAGGTCGAACTGGGCTATAACTATCGCATGAACGATATCCAGGCTGCGCTGGGGCTGAGCCAGCTGCAGCGCCTCGATCAGTTTGTCGCGCGGCGCAGGGCGCTGGCGGAGCGTTACGAGCGGCTGCTCGCCGGTTTGCCGCTGACGCCCTTGGCGCGTCTGCCCGGACGACAGTCGGGCTGGCATCTCTATGTGGTGCGGCTCGATGCCGGGGCGGGCATCACACGCCGGCAGCTGTTTGAGGCGATGCGCGCCGCTGGCATCGGCGTCCAGGTGCACTATATTCCTATCCACCTGCAGCCCTACTATCGTGACCAGGGGTTTGCCGAAGGTGATCTTCCCGGGGCCGAGGCGTTTTATCAATCGGTGTTGACGCTGCCGCTCTATCCGGGGCTGAGTGAGGTGCAGCAGGACGAGGTGGTGGAGGCGCTGCAGCAGGCTCTAGCTTAGGGAGCCTCTGAATGAATCTGAGCGAGCAGGATTTTGAGGCTGGCCGGGCCCTGGTTGAAGAGTAGATCGACCGCGCTCATGTAGGGCTCGAATCTGCTTTGGATCTGGGTATAGCGGGGGTGTTGGTAGTCGTCGAACTCCACCTGAATGCCAGCGTCGGAGAAGGCGTCGAGATCCAGGTAGTCACGGCCAAACGGGCCAGAGAGGTAGCGGTCGGCGCCACAGCTGCGGCAGAGATTGAGCAGCAGCTGGCTCTTTTCGCCGTCGACCATCAGCTGCGAACTGCGTAACAGAGGGGTATTGATGGCAAAGGCGTCGAGCAGGTAGCGGGTGAGGTGTAGATTAAGGTCGATGAGATACTGCCAATCTCGTTGGTAGCTGGCCTCGAAAAAGCCGGCATGCTCGGCAAAGTAGGGCGCTTTGGCGTAGTTGAAGCGCAGGCTGTCCCAATGTTTGCGACGCCAGCGCGGGTCGTCGGCCAGCGTTAAGCGGTGGATGACCAGATCGCCAAAACGGTGGCGGGTCTTGACCGGTACCGTGAGCCAGCACCAGCCATCGTGGGTGCGGATGCGGTTGCGATTGACCATGCTGTTCTTTTCAAACTGCACATGGTCCAGGATGACGTGCAGATCGGAACGGGCGATGCGTTGGAAGTAGCCCAGCCAGGGCAGATAGGCGGGTTGGTTGATGGAGAGGATCATCGCGCAGGTGCCGGGGTTGGGTTGAGAGTGAGTGAGAGATGGTAGCGAAATGACAGAGATCCAGATAGGCGGACGGGTGATTGGCCGGCATCAGCCACCCTTCATCATCGCTGAGACGGGGATCAACCACTGCGGCGATCTGGAGCGTGCCTTCAAGATGATTCGCGCTGCCCGGCAGGTTGGGGCGGATGCGGTCAAGTTTCAGACATTTCAGGCGGAGGAGTTTTGCAGCGATCCTCAGCAGACCTACAGCTACCGCTCCCAGGGGCGTGAGGTGACCGAGTCGATGCTGGAGATGTTTCGCCGCCACCAGTTCGAGCCGGAGCAGTGGCGGCAGATCTGCGACTGTTGCGACGAAGAGGGAATCATCTTCCTCTCCACGCCGCAGAACCGCAGCGATCTGGATCTGCTGCTGGAGCTGGAGATCCCGGCGATCAAAGTCGGTTCCGATGATTTTACCAATCTGCCGCAGTTGCGCGACTATGCCTCCACTGGCCTGCCGATGATCGTTTCCGCTGGCATGGCCGACCTGGACGAGGTGGAGCAGGCGCTGCGGGCCATCGGCACGTTCAAGGGCCACCCGACAGTATTGCTGCACTGCGTTTCCCAATACCCGGCGCCGCCAGAAGATGCCAACCTGCGCAAGCTGACTAGCCTGCGGCGTGAATACCCTGAGCTGATCCTGGGTTACTCGGACCACACCCAGGGGGTGTTGGGGGCGGTGCTGGCGGTGGCATTCGGCGCGCGGGTGTTCGAGAAACACTTCACCCTTGATCACGATCTGCCAGGGCCGGACCATTGGTTCTCGGCGGATATCGGTGAGCTGCAGCAGTGGGTTGAGGCAGTCCGCCAGGCCCATCGGATGCTCGGCAGTGAAGCGGTGGAGCCGACAGCGGTGGAACGTAAGCACCGTGATGCGTTTCGTCGCAGCGTGGTAGCGATCCGTAATATTTCCAAGAATGAGCCCTTCTCGCCTGAGAATCTGGGTGTCCGGCGTCCGGGTAGCGGCCTGAAACCGAACCATATGGATGCATTTTTTGGCCACCGGGCGACCCGCACCATCGCCGCCGGTGAGTTGATCCACTGGTCTGACCGGGAGGGCAACTGGGTTGATTGAACTGCGCTGGCTGGTGGAGAGAGACGACTGAATGGCCAAGATCGACATGCTGCTGGTCTACCCCAAGGCCACCAAAGATTCACCCGTCAATCTGACGCCGCTCTCCATCCTCTATCCTGGCGCGCTGTTTGAGTCCCAGGGCAAGCGGGTCGCCTATTTTGACGCACGCTACGATCCACCGGAGCTGCTCGACGAGCTGATCGGCGAGGCGGACGAGATTGGCGTCAGTTGCTTCACTGGCTACCAGACCGGCCAAGCGGCACGCATCCTGAAACACGCCAAGCGCCTCAAGCCTGGCATCATCACCGGGGTCGGCGGCCACCATGCCCGCATCCTGCCGGAGCAGTGCCTGAGCGAGCCGTTTGTCGACAAGGTCTGGCGGGAGCGGGTCTACGGCGAACACCTCTTTCCCTACAACGAACGCACCAAACACATGTTTGCGCGCGGTGACATGCAGTATTTCACCTCGCGAGGCTGCCCCTTCCCCTGCACCTTCTGCGCCCTCACCTCGCCCTGGAAGCCGAAACCGATCGACGAACTGGAGCGGGAACTGAAGATCATTCACCACGATGTGGGCTTCGACGAGATCTCCTTCAGCGACCCGAATATCGGCTTTGGTGTCTGGAAGGATGACGAGGGCAGGAACGTGCGTATGGACCGGGTCAGACGCATCCAGGAGATAGGCCGGCTGATGCGCGACCTGGGGGTGCGCTGGGACGGCAATATACGGGCCCCCTACCTGTCGCCGGAGATGGTGGAGGCGCTGGTGGAGGCCAGTTGCTTCTCCATCGAGATCGGCTGCGAATCGGGCAACGACCACTTCCTGCGCAAGGTGATCCGCAAGGGGCATGGCGTGAAGGCGATCTGTGAGGCGGCGCAGAACGTGCGCGGCTCCGGGGTCTCGATCATGTACAGCTTTATCGCCAACATGCCGCGCGAGACCCCGGCGATGCTGCGCGATACCCTCGACCTGATCGACTGGATTGTCGATACCGATCCGGATGCGCGGGTCTCGATCTACAACTACGCTCCCTATCCCGGCTCGCCGATGTATGAGGATGCGCTGGCCGGGGTCGACGGCTATCCGCGCTTCGAGCCGCCCGCCAGCATGGAGGGGTGGGGCAGGCTGAAACTGATGCAGTCGCCGATTTACTGGATCGCCGGGCTCAACTTCCGCATGGACAACACTCGCAAGAACTTCCCTGGTGACGACTGGCGGCTGATCGAACCCTACGTCGAGCTGGCCCGCGACAAGTGGCAGCGGCGCGATGTGGCTGAGTTTCCCTGTGATGAGGTGGAGCGGCTGATCGAGGCGCAGGTGCAGAAACGGCGCGCCGGGGATGCTTTGATGTTGGCCGAGGCCGGGGTCTGAAGCCCGCCATGGAACGTCTACGTCTTTTGTGTTTCCACGGTGGATAGGCTTTTCAATTTGAGCATTGGCGAACAGCATAACTTGTGTGGCGAGGAGCAACCATGAACCTGGCTGAGTTCGGCAATCTGTTTATCCGCTTCATCCAGTTCAAGAAGAATCCCTTCCACCCGCTGGTCTGGATCAATGGTGAGCCGGAACTGGGCAAGAATGTCTCAGTGGGGGGGATGTCGGAGATCAACGCCACCGGGGCGCGGCTGGTGATCGGTGACGATTGCGACATCGCTTCCTTCGTGGCGATCAATTGTGTCGACTCTCACAAGCACTGCATCGGTATCTCAGATGAGGTGGAGCGGCGGGATATCATCATCGAAAACAATGTGTTCATCGGTTCTCACGCTGTGGTCAAGGGCGGGGCGATGATTGGCCACCACTCGGTTGTTGCCGCAGGCAGCGTAGTGGATGGGGTGACCATCCCCCCCTACTCTCTGGTCTATGGTAATCCGATGCAGGTGAAGGCCGGTTACTATCGGGAGCGGTGTCAGGGATGCCTAAAATGATATTTTCAGATGAGTGGAGGCAGGCCTGCGCCACCGGCCATCAACATAGTATCTGGTCCTGGTCAGATCTGCTCTCTCTCTATCTCGCCACTGCGCCAGACACATGCTCAACTCGAATGTGCTGGAGCTGGGTACCGGAGCGGGTGCCAATATCAGTTTGTTCCTGCAGCAGGGGCTGAGCTACTACGGTATCGAGGGGGAGTGCGATGGCGGTCGAGTGGTTGCGGGAACGTTTTCCTGAGTATGCCGAGACGATTGCCTGCGGCGATTTTACTCGTGAGATCCCCTGGCCGGGGCCCTTCGCCCTGATCGTCGATCGTGCCTCACTGATCCATAACACCACCGTCGCCATTCAATAGACCTTGGAGTGCTGTTACGATCGCCTCAGCCCGGCCGGTTCTTTCTCGGGGTCAACTGGTGCTCCACCGCCTACTCTGAATTCGACAAGGGCGAGCCGGCGGAGGACGCGCAGACAAAGCGCGGTTTTCGTTCAGGCCCTTTTTCCGGGGTGGAGTGGGTCCACTTCTCAGAGGAACTGCACTTGCAGGAGCTATTTGGTTGATTTGAGCTGCTGTTTCTGGAATATACCCGCAAGCAGCGCCTGATCGATCCGCAGGAGCATGACTTTAAGTTTGCCTCCTGGAGTCTGCTGGCGCGCAAGCCGGGATAGTTGATAACGAACGATGATGCACAAAAGAGAACTTTTTCGCTGGTTCCTATGCGTGGCACTGCTGCCCGCCAGCGGGTTTGCCAGGGTGGAGAAGACGGTTGACCCAACTACCCAACTCAGTAGTTGGAAACTGTCACAGGCGGGCCTTGAGCTGAAGCTGGTCCAGCGCCTGCCGGATCAGACTCGGGGCTTTTTTCAGGCGCGGGGCTTTTCCAAGACCATAGCGGACCAGATCGCCACCCACTGTGTGCTGCAAACTATCGCCAGAAACCGCGCCAGCGATGCCGCTGCTGGAGCGATTAGTATCGATCTCAACGAATGGCGCATCCGCCAGGGGGATAAGGTCCGGGGGCTCAAACTGAAAGAGAGCTGGGATGCGGAGTGGGGCGACGACCAGGTGAGTGCGGCCTCCCGCATCGCCTTTCGCTGGGCGACCTTCCCAACCCGGCAGACCTTTGAACCTGCCGGGGACTATAACTGGGGTATGACAAGCTTTGGGCCGCTGCCCGGAAGCCGCTTCGATCTGAAAGTGGTTTGGAGAGAGGGCGATGAGCAGAAAATCGTATGGATAGAGGCGCTCGAGTGTGCGGAAGATCGTTAAGATGAACAAAACTATCATTGGAACTTTTTTGGCGTCTCTGTTGCTGCTGTTTTGCAGCCGACTCGCTGCTGAGCAATTGCTGACGCGTCTTACAGATCAGCCGGAGGCGCCCGCTTTTGATCTGCCGGATATGGATGGTGAGGCGCACTCGCTGGCAAGTTACAGAGGGCGGCCGGTGATCGTGAATTTCTGGGCGACTTGGTGCCCACCCTGCCGTGCCGAGCTGCCGTCGATGAATCGTGGCTGGGCGAAGATCAAGGATCAGGGAATCGCGATGATCGCGATCAACGTGGGCGAGGATGAGGAGACCATCTTCAGCTTCATGGGCGACTACCCGATCGACTTCCAGGTGTTGCTCGACCAGTCGGGCCAGACTATCCAGCGCTGGCCGATCAAGGGCCTGCCCACCACCTTTGTGATTGATCCAGAGGGGCGGCTGGTCTACCGCGCCATCGGCGGCCGCGAGTGGGACGCCGATGAACTGCTCGATCTGGTGCGCAAACTGAAGTGAACATGTATAGGCCGAGCCATGCCCGACATCATGCGTGATTTCAGCGGGTTGCAAGTGACGGCCATGGGCCGCCCTATCTTTATTTAATTGCCGGATTAACAATACGGCGGTCTTTCATTTTGAGCCCCCATCAGTGGGAAACGGGCAGACATGGCCGCTGTTGCCTTCAGAGCGCTGCTATCGCGCTAATCATCAGATCCATCAGCCAGCAACGAGGCTCAGTGCAGGTTCCTCTCCATCACTTTCGTTATCGTCGTTACTGGCCGGAACGCCCGGTTGCGTATGGCGTTCGTGCAGGAACTTGACCACTTCGACGCGGTAGTGATTGTAAGTTGGGTTCTCGGCCAAGGTCAGGCGATCACGCGGGCGCGGCAGGTCGATATCGAGGATCTCGCCGATGGTGGCCGACGGGCCGTTGCTCATCATCACGATACGATCAGAGAGCAGCACCGCCTCGTCCACGTCGTGGGTGATCATGATCACAGTGTTGTTGAGCCGCGCCTGGATCTCCATCAACGAGTCCTGCATGTGGGTGCGGGTCAGGGAGTCGAGGGCGCCGAAGGGTTCATCCATCAGCAACACCTTGCGCTCCTACTTTGACTTGGTCTTCTTGAAGAGCTGATCGACCGCTAGGCACACGTTGTCGTAGACGCTGAGCCAGGGCATCAGCGAGTGGTGCTGAAATACCACGGCACGATCGGGGCCGGGTTCAGTCACCTCTTTGCCTTCCAGAATCACGCCACCCTCTGTGGCATTCAACAGACCGGCGATGATATTGAGTACGGTGGATTTACCGCAGCCCGAGTGGCCGATCAGCGAGATGAACTCGCCCTGTTTTACCTCCAGCTTGACGTCTTTCAGCACATTCAGCGGACCGTTATCGGTGGGGAAGGTGATGCTGATGTGGTCGATGTTCAGATAACTGTTCATTTCATTGCACCTTGTGCGATTCACAATCGTTGTTTATTCCGGCTTTCAATTTTCAACTTGTAGATCTGTCTTTAGCCGGGCATGTCCGGATAAAGGCAGATCTAGATTGCGGCTTGCGTTAATGAAGAACTGCGTTCTTGTCCCAGCTGGTTCTGCGTTGCAGCATCAACATGCCGCGGTCGAGCAGGAAGCCGATGAGGCCGATCACCAGTACTGCGACCATGATGCGCGCTAGCGAGTTGGAACTGCCGTTCTGGAACTCGTCCCAGACGAACTTGCCGAGGCCGGGGTTCTGCGCCAGCATCTCGGCAGCGATCAGTACCATCCAGCCGATGCCCAGGGAGAGACGCAGGCCGGTGAAGATCATCGGCATGGCGGAGGGCAGGATGATCTTGAAGGTTTTGGTGGTGGCGTTAAGACGCAGCACGCGGCTGACGTTGATCAGATCCTTGTCGACACCGTTCACGCCCACCGTAGTATTGATGATGGTCGGCCAGAGGCAGCAGAGGGTGACGGTGATCGCCGAAGTGAGAAATGACTTGGAGAATGCCGGGTCGTTGCTCACATGGACGGCAGATACCACCATGGTGACTAGTGGTAGCCAGGCGAGTGGCGATACCGGTCGGAGATCTGGCCCCAGCGCCGCATCTGAGTCAGGTACCAGACCGCATCGGAGTCGTAGGGATAGGTGGCGTTGTAGCGGAAGAAGACGTTGAAGTCGGGCACTTCGCGCTTGTCGCCCTTCTCATATTCGAAGGTGCCGGTCATGGAGTTGGCGATCACATCGTAGTCTGCACCCACGTAGTTGGACTGGGAGAGGATCTTTACCGCCTCGGGACGGTTGGCGTTGTTGTTGTCGTCGAGCCACTTGCCGGCACGGATCAGCGCCTTCACAACACGCACGGTGGTGTTGGGGTACTTCTCGGTGAACGCTTTGGTCATGCCGAAGACCTTCTCAGGGTTGTCCTTCCAGATCTCGTAGTCGGTGACAACCGGCACACCGATACCCTTGAATACTGCCTGCTGGTTCCAGGGTTCACCCACGCAGTAACCGTAGATGGTGCCTGCCTCCAGGGTGGCTGGCATCTGCGGTGGTGGAGTGACAGAAAGTAGAGCGTCGGCCTTCATGGTGCCGCTGGTATCGCCCTTGTGTGGTGCGTAGTAACCGGGGTTGATGCCACCGGCCGCCAGCCAGTAACGCAGCTCATAGTTGTGGGTGAAGACGGGGAATACCATGCCCATCTTGAAGGGCTTGCCCTCTTCCTTGAACTTGTCGACCACTGGTTTCAGCGCATCGGCTTTGATCGGGTGTACCGATTTTCCGTCGGGCTGTTTCGGTACATACGGTTTCATTTGTTTCCAGGTTTCGTTGGAGACGGTGATGCCGTTGCCATTTAGATCCATGCTGAAAGGGGTGATGATGTGCGCCTTGGTACCGAATCCGATGGTGGCGGCCAGCGGCTGACCGGCCAGCATGTGGGCACCGTCGAGCTGGCCGTCGATGGTGCCGTCGAGCAGTACCTTCCAGTTGGCCTGGGCCTCCAGGGTGACGTAGAGGCCTTCATCCTCGAAGTAGCCCTTCTCATAGGCGATGGCGAGCGGTGCCATGTCGGTCAGTTTGATGAAGCCGAACTTCAGCTCCTCTTTTTCTGGGTCGCCAATCTCTGCCCTTACCGCGGCGCTGCCTAAGATCATTCCGCCGATGACACTGGCGGTGGCCAGAGCCAGCAGGCTCTTTTTCAGAAAACCACGGCGACCGTGGTTGCCGTTGTTCGACTGTTTCATCTTGCTTGTTCCTCAGTTGCCTAAAGACAAAAAAAGGCGTCGCACCCGCCGTACCTCTATTGAGGTGTGCTTGGGTGGACGCCTTTGTCCGGAGCTGCGCGACCGTCATTGGTGCGTAGCTAAAATTTTTTTGTCAGCCCTCTATCGCCGTTGATGGAGGGTTGTAGGGTTTTCGACATAATTGTCGATATGACGCCGCTTTCATTGCAGGGGGCGTGCCAAAAACGAATAAGTCTGATCCAGCCTTTATCTAGTGGGTGTTTGTGTTCGACTGGGAAGGTCTGGTAAGCGGTTGGCCGGCGCTGACTGCTTCATGATGAAGCATTAGCGGCCTCTGATGGAGCAAAATGGGGCAGTTCAGTGAGAGGGGGTGATAGCCTGTTAGGCGAGTAGTTCTATCGAGGTGATCAGGTTGCGCGCCACATCCGCCAGCCGCTGATTGTTGCTCATCGCTGTCTTGCGCAGCAGTTGATAGGCTGTCTCTTCATCGCATCCTTTGCTTTTCATCAGCAACCCCTTTGCCCGCTCGATCAACTTGCGTTCTTCCAGGGAGGTCTTGATGCGACTCAGCTCATCCTTGAGCGACTGATGTTTGCGGAAACGGGCGATGGCCACCTCCAGTAGCGGTTTGATGCGCTTGTCAGCCAAGCCATCGACTACATAAGCACTGACGCCCGCTTCTATGGCCTGTTGGATGATGTTGCTATCGGCATCGTCGGCGAACATGAGTACCGGTCTTGGGGTGTCGCGGGAGATTCAGCGCATCTGTTCCAAGGTGACCGGGCAGGGTGAATCGAGGTCGATGATGATCACATCAGGCTTCAACTCAGCTACTCGGCGACTGAGGTTTTGCTGCTGTGGAGAGCGGCGATTATCTCGTGTCCATCTTTGCCCAATGTCTGCTTGAGGATCGTTGAGCGTCCCTTGTTCTCATCGACAAGTAGAATTCTAAGGTTTGTTTCTGTGGACATGTGACTGGAAACTGCTGTCTGTGGTTTGCTGACCTGTCCGCTAAATAAGCAATTGTCGGACCAACTGCAAGGTAATTGTGGGCGGGGAGTCTGTTGTTGTGCCGGACGTTGCTGTGAGGTGGCACTCTTGAGATGAATGCCGAAAGTGAAAGCTGTGCTACAGGTTGCTTCCTGTATCGAGCATAAGTGCTGCCACCCGCTGGGCGCCCAGCCCATCGACAATCTTGAAGGCCCGTTGTGACATGGCGCTGAGGCTCTCGGCTGTTTGTGTGGTGATCATCCTGCGCAGCGCCTCGGCATCGTCTGTGGTGATTATTTGTGCTGCCCCGGTTTGAGCCAGGGTCTCGGCATTGGCTTGTTGATCTTCTGACTACACGACGATCAGCGCCGGCAGCCCCAGGGCACAGCGCTCCCAGCCCATCATGCCGCCGCCGCCGATCGCCAGATCGGCCTGGCGCATCAGTTCGGCGACCTCTTCAGTCTGGATGTGCAGGCGGCGGTCGGATCGCTGGCAGCGCCGCTGCAGGCCCGTCAGATCGGGATGGTGGCTGCCGACCAGCAGATCGATCCCCTCCACCAGCTCTAGCCCTTCAAGCGCATCGAGCGCCCAGTCGCTGAGGTTGGTGTCGTCAGCGCCGCCGAAGCTGAGCAACAACCGCCTGACTCCCCGCTCGCGTATCCGGCAGTGATCCCGCAGTCGGCTGAACTCCGGGCGTAGCAGCGCATAGTCGGGGCCAAACAGGGTGCGGCACTCTGCCGGCAGCAGCCCCTGATAGTCCTGCTCAGGATCACTGCGCAGGGTGAAATCGAGCAGTAGATCGACTTGGTGCGGGCGGTTGGCGAGATCCTCGATCGCCATCAGTCGTGGTACCACTTCACGCAGCTGACGCTGCCACTCTATGCTCAGGCCGTAGTGGTCGACGAGCAGCCAGTCGGGTCGATTGCGCGCTGCCCAGGACCGGCAGCTGGCCGCGTCTTCAGCCTCGGTTTCGGCCTCGACTAGATGGCAGGGGAAGTCGCCGAGCAAGTGCTTATTGAAGTCGTCACGGCGGGCATGCAGGAAGTCGATCGCTGCACCCCGCTTGCGCAGAGCCAGTGCCAGTGCGCGGCAGCGCAGCAGATGGCCACTGCCGATGTCGCTGCCGCTGTCAGCGCGGATCGCGATCTGCACTGCGGCGTGCCTCCAGCTCCGCCAGGCAGAGAGCCAATTCCAGGTCGTCAGCGGTGTCAATGTCCACCGAGCGGCGAAATGGCATGATGTGGGCGCGCATGCCGGGGCCGTAGAAGTTGCGGCTGCGCAGCAGTTCGTCGCTGAAGGTGGCGTAGGTGCTGCCATTGCCGGCGATCAGCTCGCCGACCTGGTCGGCACGCATATCACAGAGCTCAGGCCATTGCGGGGCGACCGTGCCGTCTCTCTCCAGTCTCAGTGCCTGATAGGGGTAGTGGCTGTAGTGGGCGGCGGCTAGGGCGTAGTGGCAGCGGCCGCGTTCCAACAGCCCGCAGGTGGCGGCTACGTCAGTGGCGTTGCGTAGCGGTGCGGTGGCGTAGAGGCAGCAGATGATCTGGTAGTGGTGGCCGGCCTGCTGTTCGCGGCTCAGCCAGTCACAGCAGACGTCGACCACGGTGGCGGAGTCGTGGCTCAGTTCGGCGGATCGCTGTGCGACCTCGGCGCCGTGGTGGGCGGCGATCCCGGCGATCTCGGCGTCCTCGGTGGAGACTACCACGCGTTCAAAGATGTCGCTCTGCAGGGCTGCCTCGATAGTGTAGGCGATGATCGGCTTGCCGCGGAATTCGAGGATGTTTTTGCGTGGCAGCCGTTTCGAGTTGCCCCGCGCCGGGATGATGGCGACCGCGTCAGTCACTGAGGTGCTCCAGGTTGAGGCGCGCGCCGGCAGAGAGGTCGCGACGCAGATGACGATCTCTGAGCTGGTCAAACAGGTCTGGCGGGATGCCGCCGGCGGGGCGGCGGAACTCCACGTCGATCTCGCTGAGATGCTGCCCAGCCTTGGCGTCGCTCATCAGCCAGGCGCTGCGCCGGATCTTGTTGCGCTGTTTCAACTCATCTGCATGCAGGGTGCGGCGGTTGCTGCCGAGGCCGATCTCCACCTCGCGGATGGTCTGGATGAAACGGTGCATCTCTGGTGGTTCGAGGGAAAAACAGTGCTCCACGCTGGGGGTGGTTCGGTCTTCGCTGATGGTTTTCTCCAGCAGGTTAGCGCCCAGCGCCAGCGCCGCCACATCCATCTCCCAGCCCGGGGTGTGGTCGGAGAAGGCGGCGGGGAAGGGGAACAGCCGCTTCAGGGTCGGGATGATATTGAGGTTGATGCTGTTGAGTCGCGCCGGGTAGCCGGAGGGGCACTGGTGGATGATGATCTGCTCGTTGCCCTCGGTGAGGATCAGGTCCACTGCCGTCTCCACCTCGCCGAGGGTGGCACTGCCGGTGTCGAGCTGTAGGCAGAGACCGGTGCGCGCCGCATAGCGCAGCAGTGGGTGGTGGTTGATGTCGCCGGAGGCGATCTTGATCGAGTCGCACCCCAGCTCCACCAGCAGGTCGATATCCTCCTCGAAGGAGGCGGTGGAGAAGAAGGCGAGGCCGAGGCTGTCACTGTAGCGCTTTAGCTCACGCCACTCGTCGCGGCTCAGACAGCGGCGGTGGAGGATCTCGTAGAGCGGCTCTTCGACTCTCTGCAGGCGACCACTCTCTCGGTCCACCAGGATCTCGTAAGAGAACGGCATTTTTTTGTCGGCGACCAGCCGCTCCGGGTCAAAGATCTGGAACTTCACTGCATCGGCGCCGGCCTCTGCGGCATGCTTCACCAGGCGTTTTGCCATCTCCAGTCCGTTATGGGTGGGGCCGGCTTCAAAGGTGATGAAGCAGGGGTGGTCGTCGCCGATATATCTGTTGCCGATCCTGACCATTGCCGCTCCTGAGTCTGGTTGTGGTTGT